>JACCDG011993752.1_pt1 | contig 38870 bp, 57 predicted proteins | sample 7442471 | NCBI WGS metagenome assembly JACCDG01 (sample SAMN15323444, study PRJNA562643) | freshwater metagenome | isolation source: river surface water | place: USA:Blue River Watershed | collected 2017-08-17 | reverse complement strand
TCGCTAGGGTAGACCCGCTTTCTGAAGCGTGGTAGGTAGTTGTTTCTCTTGTCGGGGTGTAGCGCAGCTGGCTAGCGCACCTGCTTTGGGAGCAGGGGGTCGCCGGTTCAAATCCGGCCACCCCGATTGATCTAACTACTCAAAATCTATACATAAACAACCACAAGCTTCTTTTAAAGAATTTAGTTAACAACCAACCAATTCTACAAAAATCCGTGCCCAGTTTCCGTACGGCATTGGGGGAATTGGGGAAGTCGATTTCTTCAGGATTCGATCCACTGTTCAACGTTCATCTTGTTCAGTGTGTCGTTTGGGGGCGGTGATCTGATCTGAGCGTCAGGTCACCGCTATTTTTTTGCATCGAGGATTTGGGGGCACCGTGGCGAGAATCAACATCGAAGAAGAGTTTTGGCAGGAAGTAATGCCACTGATCGCGCAGTTTGGGGATCAAGATAAAGCTATTGGAACAGTGATTCGCTTCTGGCGTTTCGCCCAAACCAAACACAAATCGGGTAAATTTATTAGTGAGCAGGACTTCAAAGCTCAAGGCTTTCCCGAGTCACTTATCCCTATTTTTGCCAAGCGAACTCCAAGCGGAATCCAAGCAAAAGGCAGCGAAAAGCACTTTTCGTGGTTAAAACAGAAAAAAGATGCTGGTAAGGCAGGTGGCAAGGTTTCGGCGACCCGAAATCGGGACGAGAAGGGCAAATTATTGCCAAAAGTGCCCAAGCAAAACCCAAGCAAAACCAAACGACAGCCAAGCACTCACCAAGCCTCTTACTCTTACTCTTCCTCTTACTCTTTCTCTCCCTCTTTAAACGGCGAACCCGCGCCTTCGGCGCCGCGTGGGAATCCGGTTGTTGGGAAGTACATCGAACAATTCGCAAAGAAGTACAGTGGAGCTAAGCCTAGCCTCGCTGGGAAAGAGTTGTCTCTGCTGAAGAGCCTGGGAGGGTTGGAAGGGGTGGAAACGGCCTGCCTCATGGTCCAGGTGTATTTCCAAATGCCAGACCAATGGTTTCAAACCAAACACTACGACGTTCCAACCCTTTGGGAGAATCGAGGCAAGGTAAAAGCCGCTCTACACACGGGCCGCGCGGATCCAGGAAAGAAATCAGCGTTGGAAGAACTTCAAGAATTGGGAGTGGTGAACAGTGACGACACCAGTATTTGCAAAACAAATTGAGCGCCTAAGAGGAACCTACGGCGAGAGGGCATACCCGAAAGAAAGGATGTCTCTTTTCTGGCTGGCGTTCGAACGGGTGACCGACGAGGTTTTTTCGGAGGCCGTCGATGAGTTGATTGCGACAAACCGCAGCGCGCCGTTACTTCGCGAAATCGAATCAGCGGTGAGTGAGGCCAAGGTGCGAGATGCGGAAAGACGCAGGCTGAGCGGTGCTGGTTATCTTGAAACACTTCGAGATGCTCAGGCCAAAGCGCCGAACCAGCAAACCAAAGAGTTTGCCAAGGGATGCGTTGATTTGGTGACCAGACTAACAAGCCGAAAAATATCGAAAGAGCACTTTTTGCAAGCATGCGACATGCTGGATTTGGCGGCTCGCGAAATGAATCGTGGCTTTTGCGGTAAATGCGGCGGCGACGGCTACGTGCGTGCCTTAAACACAAAGCAAAATGAAATCTTGCATTTGTGCGATTGCCCTACCGGCATGCGGCACCCAAATCAAATAGGGCCATATAGCGATGGAAGTGCCATTGAAATTGGTAGAGCAGTTGGATCGGGAAACCAGAAAATCGATCGTTAATATGAATATGGGGAAGAATATGACAACCAAAGACGGGAAACGCCCCCCACTAATTTTGATTGAAGGAGGCAACGCAACTCCTCCGGTTCCCGTCGTAGGCGGCATAAAAAAGGCAATTGGCTTGATAAGAATGTCGATGGAAATGAACACCTTGAATTGTGAATGTGATCTGCCTCACTACGTGGTTGTACGATCGGAAATAGCTCACAAAGACATGGAAATGGCGGTCCAAACACTTGAGTTGGTTCTATCTGGAATAAATTCAGGAGGCTCACTGAATGCAAAAAAATAGCAGAATATGCGCATGCGGCTGCGGCAAGCTGTTCGTTGGGAAAGGAGATTTTGCCCTTGCTTGGCATGATCCGGGCATATTGAAAAAGGTTAGAGACCGCGCATGGAAGTTCATAGTGAAAAGAACGTGTCAGAGGGAAGATCAGGAAGACTTTGTGGGCTGGGCCGTTGAAGAGTTTATTCGCCGTGGCTACACCAACCAGGATCACCTTTGGGTTGATTACTTACGCAAAAAAAACGGAGACTACAGAACTCTAACAGCAGCAAAAAAAGCAATAGCACAGGCCATCCCAATTGAAGATCTAGTAGAAGTGATTCCAGACCAAACAGGCAACCCAAAAGAATTTGCGCACTCCGAGTCTAAAGAAAACGCCTTGAGGCCCCTGTCAAAGTGGAGTCAGGCAATGGTGGAGGCATGGCTCCTGGGCGTTGCTAGCGATCGAATCCGCCTTCTTTTCCAAACGGACTACAAGCACGTGAAATGGGCGATTCGCAGGTTTCAAGTTGAATACATAAAATTAACAGCGCAGCAGTCTGTTCAGACGGCAGAAAAGTTGCAACCACTCCAAATCGAATGGATTAAAATATGAAGGTATGTGGACGTTGCAAGCTACGCCCCAAGAGAAAGCACCACAATTCGAAATGGTGCGCTATCTGCTCTCAAGAGCTAAGACATCGCCCTGCCCATAATCTTTCAAGAACAGAACAATCGGAAGTCCGTCGGTTAGCCGGTAAAATGAGTCGTGATGACATTGCTAAGGAAGTAGGAAGATCTTTATCCAGCATCCTCAGATACTGTCGACAAGCTGGTATAAGCCTCATGTTTGATCGGGATTACCCAGAAGAAGTTAGGCGTGAAGTCTGCGAATATTATAGTGTTTACGGTAAAGTTAAAACGCGTAAACGCTTTCCCAGTGTTACTGTTCGAAGCATCGTTGAGAGATACCTAAAGAAATACGAACTAAATCCACGGCAAATTAGGTGGACTAAAGAGCAGATAGTAGAAGCAGCCAAAATGGCCGGCATTATTTCGCACGCGTCACAAGCGAGATACTTCAATCGCCCAAGGGCGTTTGAAGGCAGTATTAGGTCTCTTTGGGTGAAAAAATTCGGCAACTCCGGAGGCCATGTGCCGGGACTTAAAGCACAACTCGCATACCAGCTAGTAGAGGGCGGCCGACGCATATATAGGAAAGATAGAACCGGCTCCGCTTTGTTTCTTCCAATCAAACCACTAGAAGTCTCCTTCTGGATGCCACGCAAGGGCAGAAGGGTTCGATACCTACCAAGGCGTATATTCTTATGGGTTGATATAGCCGAAAATTTGCGCCCTGATCTACACCCGGAAATAAAACAAATTGTTCGCACAATGGCTAAATTTCAGAAATGGCTGCACGGAACGAAAAACGTAAGAGCAGCAATCAAAGATCTAATAAAGCACAGAGAGATCATAAAAAAAGGAGACGAGAATGGGAAACATGATCACAAATGAAAAACAAACCGCGATCGAAAAAATAGCAAGCGAAGCATTCAATACGCGCGACGTGGTAAAGAAACTGGAGAACATAATGGATCGAGTTACTTCAAAAGAGTGTACAGCAGAAACAGTTAACGCTGCCTGTAATGCGGCCGGTAGGATTACTGACATTTTAAGGGTTCACTTGGAAGTCATGAAGCTCACAAGAAGAAACTAGAGAGTTACACGTGCGACACGTTTTTAGATGCCAGGTAAAGCTAAAGGCGAGCGAATTCATGAATCTGGGCGAGTTTAGTATCTTCATTGTCAGCGCAAGCGATCAAGGGGTGACTATTGGGATAATTAAGAATAGACGCACCGAGCCACAATCGACCACAGTTGGTGAAAAATGAGAAAACTTGATCTGTCTGACATCGTGTTTGTCGTCGTAGCTATTACTTTTATTGCGATCGCTTTGGGATTGAGGGCCTGATGATTGAAGTATTTGCAATCGCGCTTGCCGTGATTTGGGGACTAAAGCGATGACCAAGCGACTTACTCGCGATGAATGGATGCTACTAAAGCGAGCAAACAAGTTTGGCGCTAAACGCACACGGTTAGCTGGAGAGGAAAAATCTTTTCCATCAAAACTTGAGGCCAAAGTTTACGCGTACTGCAAAATGCGCGAGCAGTTGGGTCAAATTGAGGGGCTTGTGCGATATGCCAGTGTGTCTTTAAGTGCCGCTGGAATTAAGTACAAACCCGATGCACGGGCCATTTACTCGGATACTAAACAAGAGTTTTGGATTGAAGCCAAAGGCGCAGTAACTGAGAGGTTTCGAATGATCATCAAACTTTGGAAGGCTTTTGGACCGGGACCTCTAGAAATTTGGAAGGAAAACAGACGGGGAATTTATTTGGCCGATACCGTAATTCCTAAGAATGGAACCAACAATGATTGAATCCCTAACCCCAGAACAAGAATCAAAACTCAGTGTCTATCGAGATAAGTGGCTTAAGATTGGTTTATCTACAGCGCCTTGCGATAGACAAAAAGCAGAGGCGGCACTTGAGAAAGTATATGCTGCGGCTAATCCTCCACTTGAAAAACCAAAGAAAATTATATGGCTTAACTCTCCACTAGAGGGAGCGATTGCTGCGGCGGCCATAGTAAAAGACACCGAGATTGCCGCGGATCAAGTCGGGGATGAAGTCTGGGCTCAAGTCTGGGAGCAAGTCCGATGGCAAGCCCTTGAGCAAGTCAGGGAGCAAGTACGAGCTCAAGTCTGGGAGCAAGTCAGGGAGCAAGCCTGGGATCAAGTCGCGCATCAAGTCTGGGAGCGAGTCAGGACTCAAGCCTGGGATCAAGTCGGGCATCAAGTCTGGGAGCGAGTCAGGACTCAAGCCTGGGATCAAGTCGCGCATCAAGTCGGGGGTCAGGTTTATACAGCGGGATACGGCTCTCACGATGCGGGCTGGCTATCCTTTTTCGACTTTTTTAAATCTGAATGCCATATAAAAGGGCTTGAAAAATTAGACGGCTTATTCGAGCTATCTCAAAACTGTGGTTGGTGGTGGCCGTTTAATGGATTAGCCATACTAACCGAACGCCCGATAGAGATTCACATGAAAGACAAAAAGCTTCACCGAGAGGGAGGCCCAGCTATTCTATACAAAGATGGGTTTAGTGTGTACGCACTCAATGGAGTTCGTGTTTTAAAAGAAATAGCCGAAACACCAGCGAATGACGAGGGATTAAAGGAGAAGAAATGACTGAAAAAGACACAGGAGAAAAACGTGGAACAAAAAATAAATGAACTAGAAATCAACGGCGTTATTTACGTGCCAAAGGGGACGCAAATAGAGGAACCGATTCGAGGTGATATCAAGATAGTCATATTACAGCGGGGCTGGGTAATGGTTGGCAGGCTTACTAAAGAAGGTAGTGAGTGTGAGCTTTCTTATGCGAGCGTAATCCGATCGTGGGGTACTACAAGGGGCCTTGGAGAAATTGCTAAGTCTGGCCCAATCCAAGGGAAAACAGTTCTCGATAAATGCCATGGGGTTGTTAACTTTGATTGGTTAACGGTTGTGGCGACCATTTCCTGCGAGGAGAACAAGTGGGCAAACGAACTATAAACTTCGATTCTAATCGTTCAACTTTCGGCTACGGCTACGGCTACGGCTACGGCTACGGCGACAGCTGCGGCGACGGCGACGGCTACGGCGACGGCTACGGCGACGGCGACGGCTACGGCGACAGCTACGGCGACGGCGACGGCTACGGCGACAGCTACGGCGACGGCTACGGCTACGGCGACAGCTACGGCGACAGCTGCGGCGACGGCGACGGATACGGCTGGTAAGAACCATGACTAAACAAGAGCTAGACGAGGTGAGTGAGTTTATGTCCGGCGCTAAAACAATGATTCCCAAAATCATTGAAGAGATAGAAGCGCTGCAGTCTCAAATTAAGTGTCTTGAATTGGAAAGAGAAAAGGTAGAGTCGCTTAATGATTGCGTGAAACGACTAGAGAAAGAAAACCAAGAACTGCGCGGAAGGACGGGGGGAATGAATATCGTCGAAAAACTAGATGATTTGATAAAACAAGCAACTACCGAACGTTCGCACTATTACGTCCGAAGCGTGGCTTTGGAAGCCAAACAAGAAATTTCCAAACTCTACTCCGGCCTCGAGGTTTGCAAAGAGGCTTTGGGAGCAATTTTAGAAGTTCGAGCTTTTTATAAGCGGTGTTTCGGTGATGAGATTGTGGGTAAATTTGGGGAGATAATCGCCTGGGCTGATGATGTAGCCCGCGCCGCACTGGACCGGCTGAAAGAGGGAGAGTAAGTGCTAAATGGCCTGGATTTATTTTCAGGGATCGGGGGCTTGTCGATTGCGATCAGGCCGTGGGCGAGAACAGTCGCCTACTGTGAGCAAGACCGATACTGCCAAGGTGTCTTGCTGTCTCGAATGTGGAGCAACGACCTTGATGCCGCTCCGATCTGGGATGATGTCCGAACCCTCAACGCTGCCGTGTTGCCGCCAATCGATATTATCACCGGAGGGTTCCCCTGCCAGGACCGAAGCGTTGCAGGAACTCGTCGCGGCTTGGAGGGCGAGCGAAGCGGGCTTTTTTACGAAGTGGTCCGCCTTACAAAAGAAATCAAACCGGCATTCGTGTTCGTTGAGAACCCCAGGGGCACGCGAGGTGATGTCGAAAAAATGCGATCCACCTTTCGTGCGCTTAAGTACAACACGCGAGCGGGAGCTCTGGCGGCAGCGGAAATCGGAGCTAATCACGGGCGAGACAGATTATGGATTCTGGCCTACTCCAACCGCGTCGAGTTACGGGAGCAATCGCGGGGGTTCGGCTGGACGCAGTGGAAAGATTCGACGCTCGATTTCTGGCCTGATTGGTGGACCAGAAAATCCGGTGTTCAGAGAGTGGCTCATGGGATACCGCGCCGATTGGACAGAATTAGAGGGCTGGGCAACGCCGTTGTGCCGCTGCAAGCGCGGGCAGCTTTTATGCGGCTTATGGGGCTGCAAGGGAAGGAATAAAAAATGACCACAACCGACGATTCTTATCTTTTCGACGGCGGGGACGCCCCGGTAGTTACAGATAAAAAGCCAGACACGTATAAATTCAAAGCCTCAGACTTCCACAATATCGTCATGCGCGGAGAAAAGCCGTTTTGGGATTACGTGGCAGAACGGGCGAATGAGGTGTTGGAAAAGAACTAAATAATTGGGGGCTGAAAAATGAAGTGGACAGCGTTTATAACGACAATCGCGGTGATATCGCTTGGGATTTATGATCTTGTCTCGGTCGCTCTTTTTGGGATCGATACAAGCATCTCTCAATTTCTCATCAATTTAGGATTTCACGCGCCGGTTTTTGTTTTCGCTACGGGCTTTGTATGCGGTCACGTTTTTGGGTGGATGCCGCCAAAAGACTTAACTAAACAATAATGACGAGGGGCAAATGGGGAATCATCGCGTAGTACGACAAAAAAAACCGTGTCCAGGGTGGGAAAAGAAGCTAGAAATCGCCGAGCAACTAATTAAACAAGGTGTGTCACCGACTAAGGCAGCGGCACAAGTAAACCTGACTTTAAGAACTTTGGAGCGATATCAAGACCTTAAAAGGCCGTCGTTCCAACCAAGATCCGCTAGCAATAGCCTGTGGGCAACAACTAGAAAATCAGAGAGCCTGTGGTATAAGACGAGCTAGACGAGGGCATGAGTATGGATATTGTTTTTAATGTAATCGACGCTTTATGCGGCATTATTGGATTGTTGTTTGTTTTTTTCGGTTGGGAAACAACCAAGAGTCAATACCTGTTGAGCTTGAGGGTGGCCGCGGAAGAAAAAGATAAAGAAGAAAAACTTTCTAACTTTACGTTGCTGGAAGATTTGTCACGTACTTCCAATAATAAAGAGCGAATCAAATTGGCTAACGCCTCGGTTAAAGCAGGAACAAAGAAGAAGCATGTTTTGGATATGCTGATGGGATCAGCACATAATTTTAGTAACCTCAGAAGCGCGCAAGAATGGTATGCGAATGAAAAAAGCTGATGAGTTTTTTGGATGACTGGCGCGTGTTGCCCATTTTTCTAGGCAGCAACTGAAACCTTGATCCATCTCCCTCCCCTGATACCCTAACGCGCATCTAGATTTTCTACTTAAAATTTGGGGGCAGCATGGTGAAGCGGTTGTTCATTCCCGATGTCCACCTACCTAACCATGACTCCGCGGCTTGGCGGATAATGCTACTTGCAGCTAAGGACTTTAAGCCCGACGAGGTAGTCATTCTTGGAGATTTTTTTGATTGCTACTCGGTGAGTCGATACGACAAGCACCCAAGTAAAATGTATTTAGACTTGGAAGAAGAGCTTCACACTGGAATTACAGCAGTCGAAAGGCTATTAAATCTTCTAAAGCCAAAAAAACTCTACTTTCTCGAAGGCAACCACGAAAAGCGCGTGAGTGATTACTTAAAAAACAACGCACCGTTGCTTGTTGGCACAATGAAGGAACCAAAAGAGCTATTCGGGCTTCCACCAAAATGCATTTACGTCCCCTACGGCATTGGGGGATATATCAACTTCGATGGCCTTTATGCGATGCATGGATTTGTGACTGGTAAAAACACGCCCGCAAAATCATTGGACCGATATGGGCGCTCCGTTATTTACGGCCACACTCACCAACTCGGTGAGGCGCATAAGCAAATTCTAGATGGCCCCACGATCAGGGCCTTTAACTGCGGTTGGCTGGGAGATATGGAAAAGGCAGCGGATGACTATGTAAAAGACATTGCTAGCTGGACACATGGGTTTGCGACTGGGATTTTTCCAAAATCAGGTAAGTGGACTATAAATCTGCACACGATCATCGACTACGAAGTGACAGTTAGTGGAAAAACCTACGGCAGTTCTGTACAGGGTAAATCGCGTTAGATTTTATCGGGATCGCTTAAGAAGTCTTGTTTATCCCTATATGCGCCGGGCGTCCAACAAGTCTCACGTTCCTCGTAAGCTGGATCGTGAAACTTGCAGCAATAAGATTGTTTGCTTTGCGCTAATACTTTAAACACGCGGTCACAGCCCTCTTTGCCGCACTGACGCAATACCAGGACTAGTTTTGAATCCTTGATCATTGTCGCCCTCCCCAATACCCTTTTTAAGGTATCGGCAACTTGCGATTCACGCGAGTCAGTTTGCAAATGGAAATCCCAAGTAATGACACTATTCGTGACGCGGGCCTTCTTGGCTTTTGCGTTTTGCTATTTAAAGAGGGCATCGCTTTGATCTCAAAACTTTCTGGAAGCAAAGAGGCGTCGGACTCACAGGTTTGGCATAGGTTAGAGATTGCGGTGGCAAGGCTTACTGAAGCTGTGGAAAACCAGACCGAGATGTTTAGCGAAAGTTACAAGGCACTAAACAATATCCTTACCGCAATGCACAAAGAGCAAGTTGACCAGAAGGCAACCTTGGCTAAGCTTGAAGCCAGACAAGAACATAAATGGCATCGAAACTAGACGAAAAAAAGAAGCTGTTTCCGGCGCTTTACATAAAACATAAGAGAAACGGCGCAAAGGCCGCGTTTGAGTTGGGGACTTACAGAGACCTCACCACGGCTAGATATGCGGCTCGTAAGCTATTAAAAGATCCAGAAGTCCAAGCCGAAATAGCCGTATTAACCGAAGAATGGAAAGCCCGCCTTGGGGTTACTACGGAGCGAATTCTTGAAGAACTTCGCGATATCGCCTTTGCTCGAATATCGGACTACGTCGAGTGGGACGATCAAACTGCAACCCTAAAACCCAGTACCTCCATAGGAAAACGCAAAAAAAGAGCTATCGCCGAGGTCCGAAACACCTTTATCGATGGGCAAGGTGAAACCAGAATTAAGTTTCATTCAAAAGAAAAAGCATTGGAATTACTGGGAAAACATTTGGGATTGTTTAATGAAAAGGGCGAAGTTGAACACAAGGGCGAGATCAGGGTGATAGTCGAAGAGTATTCGAAAAAGTAACTCTTAGCTCGCATGGAAATTCGCATATCACTAACGCAAAAACAGTTGGAGTTCGACAGAGCTATTAACGAATATCCGATTGTTCTCTATGGCGGTAGCCGAGGCGGTGGAAAGTCCCATGGGCTGCGCCTAATAATGCTAAAGCGCCGCTTTCAGTACCCTAACTCTATTGGGTACCTGTTCCGAAAGACCTTTCCTGAGCTAGAAGCTAACCACATTGCCCCGCTCTTTGCGCAGTTTCCAGATCTACAGCAATTCTACAATCAGGGCCGAAAGACTTTAAGGCTACCAAATGCAAGCGAACTCCGATTTGCGTATGCTGAAAACGAAAAGGACCTAAGAAAGTTTCAAGGAAGAGAGATTCACGATCTAGCTATTGAGGAAGCTGGAGACTGGAGTGAAGAATCCTTTGAGTATTTACATGCCTCAAACCGCTCAAGTCTAACTCACATTACGCCCAGGGCATTTTTAACGGCAAACCCGGGCGGCATCGGCCATAAATGGCTAAAAAGGCGCTTTGTAGAGCGAAAATTCAGACCCGGGGAAAGACCCGAAGATCACCACTTCATTCCCGCCCGAATCGCAGATAACCCAGCCCTCACTGAAGCGGATCCGTTTTATCAAAGAAGGCTCGAATCTATAAAGAATGAGACACTAAAGAAAGCTTGGATTGAAGGTGATTGGGATGTCCAGGCAGGGCAATTTTTTGAAGAGTTAGACCGCAAAATTCATTTAGTTAAGCCATTTGAGATTCCCGATCGCTGGCAACGCTTTGGTGCTTATGACTATGGGTTCGGCCATCCGGCCTTTGCTGGTTGGTTCGCGGTAGACGAGGACGGGGTTGTTTATCTATACCGCGTACAAGCTAGTAGCCGTACTAAGGTCGACGAGTTTGCTGAAAGGATGAATGTTCATCCAGACACCAAACTGATTTCTACTTGGTGGGCTGGGCATGATTGTTGGGCTAGAAAACCTTATGCGTTTGGTCACGAACTAAACCAGCCAACCATTGCGGAAGCTTTTACTAAGCACAAAATATTCCTGCGGCCAGCCAACGTAGACCGCATTCAAGGTTGGAATCAACTCAGACAATACTTATCCCCCTTTACAGGACCGCTGGGTCAGATAACCTCAAACTTTAAGATCTTCGATACTGCTGACTGCAATCTTGTATTTGACTCAATCGCACGCTGCACCCACGATCCTGATCGTATAGAGGACGTGCTCAAAGTAGACGCGGAAAATGGGGACGTTGAAACTGGCGATGACGGAGCGGACATGTGTCGCTACGGCCTAATGAGTCGGCCTATTAAAACGAAACCAGAGCCGAAATACGATCCAATGCGGTATCGAAAAAAGCTAAATCGCGTTACAGGGTGGACGGTTTAATGGCCGAAATGACACCAAAAGAAGAATCCCTTTTAAAAGACCTAAAGGGCCGTTTTTTGCGTGATCTAAAGGCCCATAAAGAATGGGTCGAGGCTAAGCGCCCTTGGTCTGAGTTTTATGATGGGGAACAATGGACTTCGGAAGAGCTACAAGTCCTAAAAGAGCGCAATCAACCTCCAGTTACCATTAACCGGATAAAGCCAAAGATTGATTCCATCATAGGCATGGAAGTCGGTCTTAAAGTGAATACCCGTGCTTTTGACAGAGGCGCGCAAGACTTTGAAACCGCCAAAGCTATTTCCGAATCGATGCGCTATGTCGAGCAGCAAAATGATTTCGATAACATCGAATCAGAGGCCTTTTCAGATCAAATCATTGATGGCCGCGGCTGGTATAAGGTTTCTACGGTCTGGGATGGTCTAGATGCCGACCCCAAAATAGAAAAAATAGACAACGAAGATGTAATCAAGGATCGGGACGGGAAAAAGACCGACCTTTCAGACAGCAAACAAATTCACGAAACGATTTGGAGTTCAGTAGAGGACGCAAAAGAACTCTTCCCTGAACATAAAGAGCAGTTTGATAAAGCAATGTATTGGGAAGATGTGCCAAGCATTGATGGGGAAAAACATGAGCGAGTGCGCCCAGATCAATATGATTCTGGTCGAGATAGCTCCGATAGCGATTTTGTTGAATTTGTAGATAAAAAGCTAAATCGATTAAGGCTGGTAACTACCTACTACCGCACCCCATACAAGAGATCCTTTATTAGTGGAAAGGGCATTGCGGTTCAGGAAGTTACCGGAATGAAACCCTCCGAAGTTAAAAAGATTCTAAACACCTTCGAAGGCAGCGTTAAGTGGGATCAGTTGGGGTATCGGCTGCATTGCGCCACTTATTGCTGGAACATGCTTCTTGAATCACAAGAGGACATTAAACCTTACGACAAAGAAGGCAAATTTAACCACGTCTGGGTTCGAGGGTACGCGTCTCGCAACAAGAAAGACTGCCATATTGACTACGGCCTAGTGCGCCAAATGATGGATCCGCAGAAAGAGATTAATAAACGCCGCTCTAAGGCGCTGCATATTATTTCCACCAATCAAACGGTTATGGAAGAGGGCGCGGTTGATGACGTTGAAAAGTTCCGCCAAGAGGCCGCCCGCCCAGACGGTATCATGGTATTGCGCCCCGGAAATGCCGGGAGAATTCAAAGAGAGACGCGCACAGATTTATCCGCAAGCCACTTCCAACTATACCAAGAATCAAAGGCGGAAATTGATGCCGTTGGAATTCGTGGCGAGGTAGAGGGTGTTTCTAAAGCAACTAGCGGCAGGGACTTCCAGCTGCGTCAGCAACAAGCAACGCAGAGCATGCGCCAGTTGTTCTCCAATTTGCGCGGCGCAAGGAGACGGGTTTTTATGCTGGTACTGGATATTATCCAGCAGCATTGGACGGCTGAAAAACTTATTAGGATCACAGATGATCCTGAATCAGGACTCATCGTCCTAAACAAAAAGGTAACAGATCCAGTAACTGGCGAAGTTTACACGCAGAACGATGTGTCGCTTGGCAAGTATGATCTTATTATTGAGGAAGCGCCGGAAACTGTTACCCTGCAAGGTGAAACGTTCGATATCTTGGCCGGATTAGCTGAGAAAGGCTACCCGATCCCAATGGACATGCTGATTGAAAGCAGTCCTATACCGAACAAGAAAAAGCTTTTGGAAAGAATGCAGCAACAAGCGCAAGCTCAAGCTGCACAAGCAGCCGGAATGCCGGCAGCTTGATGAAATAAAAATTTATTGAACTAACTGCACGGGCGGCTGATCCCCGCTGAAATCTTTCAACGTGCGTTGCGTTCACACCCTTATGAAAGAGGGGCGTACATATCTTCTCGTCGAGATATGCCGCCCCTTTTTCATTTTGGGAACGTTTTTGAAAGCTGCCGCCGAGCTTAATCGGGCGTTTTGGAAACAGGCCGCCGCTGCAAATCGGGCGATTCGTTGGCGCGCACACGTTAGTTGCGAGCGTGAAAAGGTAGTTGGTTGATGAGTGGTACAGAGGCAGATACGCAAACGTTTGAGACTCCAAGTTTTGCAAGTCACTTGAAAACAGATTCGCAAGAGTCTGCAAGTGAACCAAGCAAAGAGGTCACCGAAAAAAGTGAACCCAAGGAGTCGGAACAACCTGCATCCGAAGTGCCGTCAGCTGAAAAACCAGCTGAAGCACCGAAGGTTGAACCCCCTGCTCCAGCAGCCCCCACAGGGCCGCAAAACGCAGGGCTTGGATTTGTTCCAATTGCGGCTGTTCAGGCTGAAAGGGCGAAAAGGCAGGAACTAGAGGCAAAGCTAAGAGAAATTGAAGCTGGCATCTATCCAACTGCAGAGAGCGCGCCGCCAGCGCAGGCTGACATAGCAACAATCGAACGCGATCTAAGACGAGACTTGAGTGAGCAAATGGCTCGCAAGATGTACTCGGATTATGACGAAAAAGTAGCGGAATTCGCCTCCGAGGTCTACGACATGAAGACCGGCCAAATCAAGAATCAACGCCTTTACGAGGAAATTGCTAACTCGCCCTTGCCTGCTGAAGCGGCTTATCGGGCTGGAGTTTCAATTCTCGAGGCAAAAAAGCTTGGCGGTTGGGACGTGGTTAGTGATCCCGTCAAATACCGACAAGCTATCGAAAAAGAAATTCGAGCCAACGTAGAAAAAGAAATTCGAGCGCAGATCGAGTCCGAGATTGTGAGCAAGGTGCAGAGTAAGTCCAAAACTATAACCGACATTACTCAAGCGCGTGCTGCAAGTGGGGCTACGGAATCTGAGTTTCGTGTGCCGACCATGTCGGAACTCTTGAGTAGGTCAAACCGAAAAAGGTAAACAATGGCATCGACAGGAATTTCGACGTCTAGCGATTTAGCCGTCAAACAGTGGCAGTCTAAAGTATTTCGAGAATATCTCGATCGTTTGGTTCTTCGCGCCTATATGGGTGCAGACGAATCGGCAATCATCCAAGTAAACGAAGACCTAAAAAAAGAAAAAGGCGACAAAATCGTTTTCAATCTTTTGATGGGGCTCCGTGGCCAGGGAGTTACCGGGGATTCTACACTAGAAGGTAACGAAGAAGCGCTTGCTTCTTATGCCCAAACCGTAACCTTGGATCAGTACCGCAATGCTGTACGCTTGGCTGGAAAACTTTCCAACCAACGTTATCCATTTGAGATGAAAGATAAGGCTCGCCCTGCTCTTTCGGACTGGATGGCTCAAGTTTTCGAAGATAAATGCTTCGAAGCGATGGAAGCGATTGATGGAACTGACTACGGTTCTGCGTCTACTTCTGCGAAAAACAGTTGGAACGCTAACAACTCTGATCGCGTTTTGTATGGCGCAGCTGTAGCCAACTACAACGCAACTCACGCAACTGCATTGCTAAACGTAGACGGAACCACGGATATTTTGGTTCCTACCCAAATTACTTTGGCTAAACGGTTAGCAAAAAAGGCAAACCCGAAAATTCGTCCTATCCGATTGGGTGACCAGTCTGGAATGGAAGTGTTTGTAATGTTTGCTCACCCGCTTTGCACCCGGGATCTCAAAGCAAGTGACGATTGGAAAAACGCCCAGCGCGAAGCAATGCCTCGCGGTATGGATAACCCAATCTTCAGTGGCGCAATCGGAATGTATGACGGCGTCATCGTGATTGAGAGTGACAAGGTTCCAGTTATTGCTGGCGCAGGCGCTTCAACTATTGATGTCGCACACAATTTCTTGTGCGGTGCTCAAGCGTTGCTAGTCGCTCAAGGCGGCATCGATGGAATGCAACAAAACTACGTCGAAGAAGCTTTCGACTACAAAAACCAAGTCGGTGTCGCAATCGAATCGATGTGGAAAGTAGAAAAAGCTCGCTTCGGAACAGGGGCAGCTGGTGTTTCGAAAGATCACGGCGTGTTCCACGTATTTAGCGCAGCGGTAGCTGACTAACGAAATGGGGGGGATCTTTGGGGTCCCCCCTTACTTTTGAAAGGAATATAAAATGTCTCTTCAATCTTACTATGGCGATCAAAAATTCGAGATTAGCCTCATCGACCAAAAGTCGGCTGACGGATTCTCGGCAAGTGGGGCGATTGCCTCGGGTGCATTGGTATTCGTTTACGATGCCGGCACCAAAACGTTGTCTACCATCTACGCAGACGGAAACCGAACCGCATTGGCGAACCCAATCACCCGGGCTCAGTTTGCAATTGACGGCATGATCAAGTTCTGGAGCGCTTCGACGTCTCATGACTTGTTCATTGCACTAGATGACGGAAGCGTTGCCCGATATAGCTCGATTGGGTTGAGCACGCACCAATTGGCTGTTAACCGCGATGGCGTTGATAAATGTCTCGTGTTCCCAATGGTTTTCAATGCCGGCGGAACCGAAGTGGACACCGGGCTTGATTTGCCTAAGTTCTGTGCGGTCTACGACGCTCAAGTCGAAGTTGTCACCACGGATTCCACTGAAACTGTGGACATCGGGACTCTAACCGGTGAGACCAACGCAGATCCGAACGGCTTCATTGCTGCCGCTTCAGTTGCTAACTCCGGGTTTGTTCAGCCTACGACAATCACCGTAGGCTCTAACGAAACCTACATTGCTTCGACAACTCTCGGAGCACTGCTAGCAACGATCAGCGCTGGTAACGACGTCGCAACGGACGTTGGCGCAATAGTTCGAAAGAACCATTTCGTCTCGGGGTCTGACGCGGTCTCTGTTTCCTACACACCTTCTAGCTCGGACACTTTTGCCGGCTACGGGTATGTGTACTTTCGGCATAATCGTTAAGCAAAAGCGATGTCTGGGACGTGGGTTAATAGCCCCGTCCCAGTACATTTTTAGGAAGGTAAATGAAGATTAAGTATTTAGGTCATAAGTCAAAGTTTCCAATTTATTTGCCAGTTGGCGCAAACACAAAGGGAACGATCAAGAAAGTGATCATGGCAGATCCATATGCGGATCTAGATGACGCTGATGCAATTGAGCTTGCTGAAATGTTTCCAGCTACTTTTGCTTTAGCACATGACAGCGCTGACATTAACGAAGTTAGCGAATTGAAACAGACCAAACGCCGGGGTCGACCGGCTAAGAACCAAGAGGTAGACGTTGCCTAATAGCGACGCAAATATCACGCGCACCGAGTTGATTCTTGATTCCATGGCTCGACTTGGGGTCACGTCGCCTTCTAACGAGGAAAAAGCGCAAGCTGTCAGAATCCTAAATGCAAAGATTAAGGAAATTGATGAACAGGGCCGCTGGCTTTGGGCAATTTCCAACACTGAGACGACTTTAGATATTGTGGCAGGTACCAGCATTTACACTGTAGGAACTCCGCCAAGTGGAATTGCTTCAGGCATATTGGAGCTAGAGCAATTTCAGTTTCTAATTGGGACGAACTATCAACCAGTGGATATCATCTCAAAAACCGAAAGTATTTCCACATACGAGCGCGAATCCTCTTCTAGCGGTGACCCGATATTTGTTCATCTTGAGGAAGCGGCGGATTTGGCAGATCAACGCTTGATTCTTTATCCCACTCCGAACGCGGCAAGAACAGGTAAGTATATCTATCGTCGCCGGTTATACGATTTTGACAACGCCTCAGACAATCCAGACTTTCCTTTGGGTTGGAATATCAAGCTGCAAAAGATTTTAGCAGGTGAACTCGCTATTTATTATCTACCTGAAGATAGAGCGCAGGTGCACATTGCAATAGGCGAGTCGGAAATGGCTAAGGCTAGGGCGGCCAACGAGAGTAAACAAGGGACGGTAGCGCAAGTTGCGCATTATTTTTGAGGTCATTAATGTCTGAAATAGTACACATCGCTACTACCTCGGTTACTTCTGGTCTTAATTCACATGCAAGCGACGGCGCTTTTGTTGCGGCCAAGGGTTCGGCTGCAGCTGATGGCGATTTGTACTACAACACTGCGGTTCCAGCATTTAGAGGATACATAAACGGTGGATGGGCAAATTTTGCCGATCTTAGTACCGCACAAACTCTTACCAATAAGTCTTTTAGCGATTCCACTTGTGTCTTTTCGGATAACGCAGATTCCACTAAGAAAGTGGCGCTAGAAGTTTCGGGGGTCACAACCGGTAATACCCGAGTTCTCACTGTACCCGATTTTGATTTAACTCTAGCAGGCGTTGCAAGCACCCAAACACTCACCAATAAAACAATGAGTGGCGCGAGTAACACTTTCACCGCTATTCCTCTAGCAAACCAATCAAGCGGCGCAAGCTCCGCTGGGCAAATCTTAGTTTCAACCGGAAGCAGCGCTTGCTCATGGCAGACCCCTCCAATCGCCATCGCGTATAGATCCACAAACCTCTCACTAACCACTAGCACCACAACCGATGTCGTTGCAGATACGGAAGTTATTGATTCCGCTAGCGCCTATGACAACACAACTGGAATATTCACGGTACCCGCTGGGCAGGGAGGGATTTACGAGATTGGAGCTAGCCTGATCCTTGCTAGCAGCGCAGCCTTTAATGGAAGCACTGAAATATTCGCATTCGATTTAGCTGGTACACAAAGTATGAACCTGCTCCAAACAGTTCCGGTGAGCGCCTCAGTAAATCTGCACTACAGCGCCACTGTACTTGTCTCATTGTCTGCCTCTAACACGGCAAAAATAACTGCCGTACAGGATAGTGGGAGCGGTCACAATATTGTTGGGAACATAGCAAGCCGCATTTGGTTTAGAAAAGTGGCTGGATAATTTTGGGGGATTTATGGCAATAGTGGCCTGTAATGGTTTCGCAAGCAGTACAAGTGGCGCAGATGACTTTATACAAGACCATGTCGTTTCCACTGGAGCCGTGCACTGGGTTGATTCTGTAACCGGAAACGATTCAAATTCAGGCAGCGAGGGACAACCCCTTGCAACTATCGCTCAGGCAATCACAAACGCTACCGCGAATAACGGAGACATAATCCTTGTAAAATCCGGTCACGTTCAATCATTGAGTTCCGCAATCACTGTTAATAAAGCCGGGATAAGAATCTTTGGAATTGGCAATGGCACAAGCGCGCCAGCCATTACAGTGGTAGCTGCAATCGATGGAATAAACATAACTGCCGATGACGTGGAAATTAATAATATCTACTTCCCGGCTGGTACCACTGCGACGAACACTGCTCGCATTAATGTGGATGCAGATCGCGTTCGAATTAAGAACTGTCGGTTTAACTGCGGTGCGTTTGACTCAAACACAATCACACTCACTTCGAACGCGTCCAACTGTGAAATAGACTCTGTTTCTATGTCTATTACAGCTGACGGCCCTGATGGCGGAATCGTTATTGAAGGGGCTGTAACTGGGTTACATGTTTTTAACTCCTCTTTCGATGGCGGAGACTTTAACTGGGATAACGCGGCAATCTATTCAGCCGCAGCCCATTTGAACTATCGGTATGAAACAATAACCCTAACTAATGAAGCTGGGATTTCCCATACAAACTCTTCCTCCAAAGGAGTAATTGGGGATCTCATAGAAGGCGACGGCAGTCAGGTGCAAGCATGATTAGACTAATTGAGATTCTAGCAAGCGGAGTAACCGACGACTCAGGCGAGCCCCTTTCTGGCGGTTCGGTATATTTTTATGAGGCCGGTACCACTACTTTGAAGACCGCGTACCAAGATTTTGACTTAGAAACGCCTCACTCAAATCCAGCAACTTTAGATGACGCAGGCCGAATAGTCGCATACGGAGAAGATCGTATAAAGCTCGTCTTAAAAAACGCGTCTGGAGCTACAGTTAGAACTATTGATAACGTAGGAACTTCTGACTCGGATCTGTCAGCTTCCCTTGCTGAAAACATTGCTGGCAATGGGCTAATCGAGTCTGGGGATGGAACCATAGCAGTCGATGTCGATGCAACTTCCATTACCATCTCTTCAAACCAGCTTAAAATTCCTGACTCTGGGATAACTAGTGCAAAACTTTTAGATTCTTCCGTAACAACTTCAAAGATTAACGATTTGGCTGTAACAACCGGGAAAATAGAGGACTTGGCTGTAACTACAGGAAAAATAAACGATCTAGCAGTAACAACTGCAAAAATAGCGGCTGCTAATGTTACAGGATCTAAAATTGAATCCAGTGTTAATTTGGCTGGAAAACCTACTGCCAACAGCCAAAAAATAATCACGCAAGTAACCGACACTACTAACTCATTGTGTATTGTTCGCGGACAGGTTTCTTCTTCTGGATCTGGGTCCGCGGGAGAGGGGTTTTCAGTTGTTAAGAACGCCACTGGAGACTACACAGTCACATTTACCACTGCATTTAAAACCGGTGACGTTCCGATAGTTACCATTTCCGCGCTGAGTTCTCTTGGTAGGTCTGCTAGGCTTTCGGCCAGTCCTACCGCTAGCTCGTTTAACGTTCTCACAATTCTTCCGGCTGATAATACATCCCAGGACTCAGCATTCCACTTTATTGCGATTGGACAAAAGGCTGATTAATGCCACTCGTCCCAATACAGATTAGTAAAGGTGCTTTTAAGAACGTAGAGGCGTTTGAGCTTGGAAGCGCTGAGTTTGGGGCAGAGGTTAAAAACCTGCACCTAAACGACACTGGGTCTAATGTCGACAGACCTGGCCGATCTATATTTGCGACGATCGGAAGCTTTCCAGTTGAAGCACTCACCTTCTTTAATGACAAACTGTTTGCGATAACGTCAAACGACAGAAAAATGTGGTCGATTAGTTCCAGTGGCGTAGTGACTGATGTAACAGGAACGGCGCTTGAGGGTTCATCTAGACCGGTATTTGCAGATGACGGGACTTATCTTGCCATTGCAGGTGGCGGAGCGCCCAGGCGTTGGAGTGGCAGTGGGAACACATCTCTACTCCCTGGAAGCCCAGAAGATACTAAGTTTATTTCATATCTCGATGGCTATTGGATTTTGCACCTGCTTGACGATCAAGAGTATAGAATAGCTGGCCCAACTGCCGCGACTCGTGACATTTGGAATAGCTCAGATTTCTTTTCTGATGAAAAACATCCTGGAAACGTGTTTGGGCAATACGTAACTCTTTCGACAAATGAGCTTTTTAGTTTCAAGTCGCGATCTACACAAGTATTTCAAAACTTTGGCGACTCAACTACACCGCTTCAGCCAACTGTTACTATTCCTCGCGGTACAGAGGCTGGATATTCGGTCATCGAAGCGGATAACACTCTTTTTTGGTTTGATTCGGTTGAAAGACGCTTTGTAACACTTCAGGGCAGAACTCCAGTTGATATTGGAACACCTTACGATCGCGTCGTTAAAGGATTTTCCACTGTTAGTGATTGCTGGGCTTCAAAGATTGATATTCAGGGGTTGTATTTAGTCGCTTGGACATTCCCCACTGAGGAACGGACCCTGGTTTTTGATTACAAGGCTAAGGAATGGTCTGAGTGGGATGGTTTTTTGAATGCTCAATCTAACCGCATGCGGATGCATTCGCACTGCTTTGCTCCAGCTTGGAATAAACATTTTGTAGGCGACCCTATAAACGGGACGATCTGGGAACTATCGCGCGAATACAAAAGCGACGGTTCCGATGTTATGCGTCGGCTACGACGCACTGGCGTCATTGATCATGGCAGCGGCAATCGCAAGCGCAACAACTACTACGAATTCGATGTGAAGCGAGGCCTTGGTGCTTCTGGAGAATCTGAGCCGGTAATGGTTGTACGGTTTAAAGACGACGATAAGCCGTGGAGTGAGCCAAGGTACGTTGGACTTGGAAACACTGGAAACAACGCTGCTAGCGTCAGGATGTATCGGACAGGCGTCTATAGAAAGCGGCAAATAGAGATTTCGATGACAGATAACGCAGAATTTTTGCTTCATAAAGTCACTGAAGACGTCGACGATTTGGGGATGTAAATGGCCATTAGATTACCAATGCCACCGCAGCTAAATGATTTTAGCTCGGAAGAAAAACAGTGGCGGGAATCGCTTTGGAGATACGCTCGGGGCACCGTTTCCACATCGGGCGATGTTAGTTTCGAGATTTCTAGTGCTTCGACTTATCACGGGGTTACCGCTTTAACGGCTGGTAGGAACCTTACCCTTCCGCCAGCAAGCACTATGCAAGACGGCGATGAAATCGTGATCCAAGACGAATCAGGCCAAGCCGGAACACACACGATAACTATTATTACGCAGGGCACCGACACGATAAGCGGCACTGCCACTATTACTGCGAACTACGGTCGAAGAAGAGTCATTAAGCGTGGGAGTGGGAAGTATTTTTGCGCATGACATACGAGTTTTTACCAGTACCATTTGACGCATCAACACACTACGACACCTATGCTTCGTGGTGGGTTGACAGAAAAAAGACGCCACCGGCGATCGCACTACTTCCCAAAACGGGAATTGTTGCTACCCTGGACGGCAGGCTTATAGCCGCAAGTTTTTTGTATTTGGCAAACGCAGGTTTAGCTCAGATCGGCTTTACCGCGGCCTGTCCAAATTCCTCGACGAGAAAAATACTTCAAGCCGTCTGCTACAGCATGGCGTGTTTGGAGAAAATAGCAGCCGACAATGGCGTAAAAGCCATCCATAGCTTTTCTGATGAATCGGGTCTGACTCGAATCATGGCAACTATGGGCTATAGAGTTCTCTCTAAGCACGACTGCCTACTTAAAGAGTTGGGGGATGAATGGGTATTGAAACCGCAATAATCGGTGGCATTTTAGGGGCCGCTGGCAGCGTGGCTGGCAGCGCTATTTCAGCCGATGCCACAGGTTCCGCTGTAGACAAGCAGACCAAAGCGCAAAACGATTCGATTAAATTTCAGCAAGAGCAAGCAGCTAAGGCTGAGCAGTTTTTACGCGATCAATCTTCCCAAGCCAGACAAGATCTTCAGCCGTTCCGTAACAGCCAAGTAAACGCCTTAAACCAGCTAAACCAACTAGCGGATCCAAATTCTTCTTTGGCAAACGCTCAAAGAGATGTCGCAACTCAGGCGATTCAGCGCCAGTTGGCAGCGCAAGGGCTTTTAAGAAGCAAAAAACAATCCGACTTGCTTGGCGGGTTGGAGTTAGGATTGGCCCAGCAGCGAGCCGGGATTTTACAGGGGCTAGCTGGAACAGGGGCTGCGCAGCAGCAGGCCCAAATTTCCCAGGGACTTGGGCAAGGGCTTGCTAATAACGTTCTTAATTTGGGGAACCAAGTCGGCAGCAGTTTTCAAAACATCGGTCAAATACAGGGACAGGGTGCTATCGCGAATGCAAATGCTTTTACGGGCGGTCTAGCGGGTCTGAATAACTCCATCCAGGGCACCTTTGGAGCTATTAACAATATCGATCGGCAAAAGCAGCAAGACACTATTAATAATCTGATTCTCTCTAAAATTCTTGGGAAGGGTATTGCCTAATGGCCGATGTTATCGACATTGGCGGGGGATTTAAGCAGTTTGTAGGAACGCCTACTTCCACAGAAGATACGCTTACTCAAACTCAAAAAATCATGGGTCTTCAGGACCTAGCAAATCGGATTGCTCAGGCTCCAGTAGAGAAACAAAAAGTTCAATTAGATGTAGCTGAAAAACAAAAGCAAGCATTCCAAAGCGCGTTCTTATCTGGAGTTTCAGGCGATTTTGATGGGGCAAATCAATCCCTGCAATCAATAGGAGCGCCTTTTTCCGTAGCCCCGCACCCCGATCCTATCCGCAGAAATAAAGGGTTTGTTGTCAGAGTAGACAATAACACTGGGCAAACATCAGAAATTGATCCTTACGCAGAGGCAAGGATTAAAGAGCAAATTCAACTCCAATCCAATATCGCTAAGCGCATGGTTGATTTTGACTTGGATAACGAAAAATCTAGGCAGAGTGCTGTACAGAGCATTTCACTAGACCTCATTAACAAGAATGCCGTGTCCTCTCCCAGGGAAGCGCTCGAAGTAGCTAACGCAATTGTAAGTGAAACGCGCAAAAAACCACAGGACATAGCTAGGCTTGCCAGTCTGAATGATGAAGAGAGAAATAAAGTTATAGAAGCTAGGACAGAGGTAAACCTAGCCCTAAGAAGCCCAACTCAAACCGATCCTTTATCTCGCGATTTAAGGCCAAAAAGCCAAATCCCCGAAACCGAAAGAAGCAAAATAGCAGACCAGTTGTCGACTTTAAAAAATATGAACGGAAACGTTCTATCCAAATTCATTGAGATAAATAACAGCTTGTCTGGTTTGGGCGGACAAACGTTGCTGGGAACTAAGATTGGCGCAATTCTGAACTCAGGCGGGATCGATTCCAGGAGCAGAACGGCTCTTAGATCCTTGGTGGGACAGAATCTGTTTTCCACAATCAAGCAATATTCTGGTACGGGGTATTCTGACAAGCAGCTGCAAAAAGTTACCGCCCTGGTTCCAACTGAGGATGACACTCTAGATCAAGCAATTGCTAAAATTGCTGCAATCAATGCAACGTTGGCATTGGAAGCCACCGATAACCTAGACTTGTTAGAAGCCAACCGTGCCGATGTTACAGGCGTCAGAAAACTATTTGGCTTAACCTCTGCTATTCCAGGTGGCCCAAACAATTATGACTCTCCAGCCCAAACAATCTTAGCAACGCTTCCTGAGGATATTAAACAAAACAGAGAGCAATTTAGCAAATTCGTAGACTTTTTACCAATTCCACTGCGGAGGGCTATTGACTCGGAACTCTCTAGGCAAAGGACGCCTAGACCTCAGTCAGTAATAGAAAAATTTAGATCTATTGTGGGTACTCAGTAATGGCAGAAAAAACCACTCAATCTAACGGTGAGGAATTGTTTCTCACTAAGCTTAATGAGGTTGTCTCCTCAGTTAAGAGCAACGCAAAAACTCCTGGGGAAGTCTCTGCCTTCTTTGAGGATTTACAGAACCTTCCACCACAAGAGCGGGTCTCGGCGATCGTTGAGATGTCAGACCAATTAGCAATTCAAAAAATTAAAAAAGATGAACCAATCAAAGGCCGCGCCGGCGCTGCAGTTGCCGGGTTTAGCGATTCAGCCCTATTCGGACTTCCCCAAATGCTCTCTGGAGCAGCTTCTGGGCTAGCCGCGACTGGAACACTAGAGGGTGCAAAGCAAGGTTTGGGGGAAGCGGTAGAGCGGTCACGGCTATTGCAAAAGGCTTTTCCAGCGGAATCTACAGCCGCAAATGTGGTTGGGTTATTTAAAGGGCCTGGAGCCGGCCTTTTCGTGTCAGGCGCAAAGTTTGGTGGAATTGCCGCGAAAGTAGCATCCGACAAAATATTTCAGAAAAAAATGGCTGACATTATTGGTCAACACTTTGTCACACAGGTCACAGCGCAAGGCGCCGCCGGCGTGGGATCTTACGCGCTAGCAAATAGCGGAGTTAAAAATCTTAGCGAAGTTGTTACTGGAGAAAAGGAGTTTGGACAGGCTGTTAAAGACACTGTTCTGGAGACCGCAGACGCCACTTTAAAGGGGGGTGCACTTGCGGGGGGATTTGCTGCTGGAGGATTTGCTGCGTACAAAGCTGGCCAAGCCTTGGGAAACGCTGCAAAGCAAGGAATGAACTTGCTGGGCAAATACGCCCTGGGAAAAGACATTCGATTCCAGTCGGAAAACCTGGAGTTGGTTCGCGAAATTATGGCTAAATCACCCGAATCAGTGATTGCCGAGTCCGCGGAGAAAATAGCACCAATAGCAAACAAGATTCGAAATGAGCTTAGGGCGACCGAGCTACAGGCCAAAAACGAGGTCCTGACCGCTCTTGGAAACAGGTCGATACAGCTAGAGGGTGAGTTGGCCGAAACAGCAAAAAAAATTAATCAATCTGTGGCAGAACTCCGCAAGGCTAACGAAGTAGAGATTGCTCGCTCTGCATCCAAGTTAGATGACGCCGTCGGAAAGGCTTATGCGCAGATAAATGCTAAGTATGGAAAAGAACTCCAGCCAATTTTGGAAGGCCCCGTGCGCATGGTTCAAACGGAGCCCATTTTAGACATCGTAGAGAAAGAATTAAAATCTAACCGAGCAATGGATAAGTCTGGTCGGCTTTTGCCTTCAAGCGATTGGGCGAAAACAAATCCAGAATTGTTCCAAGATTATGGATCTATATGGAGTCGACTTGGTGGATCGGTTCGCTCTCAGGGTGGCAAGGAGGCAATAAACGTAAACCTAAAAGACGCCCTGGAAATTAAGAAAGATTTAGGGAGTAAGGCTGGCTTTGGGAAGCAAGCGACTAACTACGAACGCGGAATCAGAAATGTTTTCTATTCTCTAGGTAAGCAAACCGAGATAGCGGAGCCGCGCCTAACAGGAATCAACAAAGAATATGCGCAAAGCCGCTCGAAAATTGATGACTTTAGAAGCGCGCTTGGGAAAAAAGATACTGCCATTCAAACTAGATTAAAAAGAATCTTGAATGACGATCGAATTCTATTTAAGGAGGCGGTCGAGGGGTTAGCTCAAGTAACCCCCGACGCTGTAGATCCGCTCAATAGTGCACTATCTTCCGCAGAAAAAATAAAGTTCCTGACATCCGTCCAGAAAAACCCAAAAGCGGTATTTTCTCAAATCAGAAAAGCTTATGTTGACGGCGATCCTTTCCTTTCTGAAACGCTAGACACTCTTGGTAGAAGGTTTCCAAAGTTAGAGCCGTATATAACTGTAGCCAAAAGACAAGCAGAGTTGATTCGGGATATTCCAACACGTGTTGAGGCTAGAGCCAGCGCTTCAAACCCGGAGATCGCCGCAACAATTGCAAATCAAATCCCAGAAGCCAGCGCTTCGGCTCAGCGGTTGGAACAGGCATCTGCCCAGCGCCGAGAGTTAGAAAGATTGTTGCCACAGGATCGACTAAAGCTTGAACAATCACTGTCACAAAACAATTTCGGTCAAACACCCATTGAACAAAATGTTCTTACGAAGGTTGCATCGGAAAATGAAGGCGTTGGGCAGGCGTTGGGTCAGGCGGAAGCTGCTAGGACAGTAAAACGAATCCAGACAGGCAACATTGAACCGTCTGCATTGGAGCAAATTCCGCTACTCGGGCAAACAGTTTTTGCATTGCGTAAAGCCGCTAGCCCGATTGCCGGAACTGTTCTTAATGCTATTGCTAAGGCGGGTCCAAAAACTAGACGGGCGCTGATTTCGGATATTTTTGATCGAGTAAAGGGCGTCGAGCAGATTTCAAAAGCTGCCTTAATTCAATTGCAAAAAGAGGTTGGACCGGAGGCCGCCCTAGTTCTGTATGCCCAGAACGGTGGGGATGTGGATATACGGGCTGCAGCTGAAGAACTTGGAATGGCTTTAACGAACGAAAACTCTCAGGGGGCACAATGAAAAAAACATGGGTTGCAGTAGCATTTGCTTTGGTACCTGTACTTGCATTCGCAGAGGCTCCAACGGAGGTACCTGCTTGGCTTCAGTTCTTTATGGACATGCTAGTTGGCATGCCTGTTTTGGGTCCAGTTTTGTTGTCTGTTTTGAAATGGCTCGGAGTTGTTGCGGCTGTAGCAACTGCTCTATCTACTGGGCTGACGCTTGTAGCTAAATCCCTACAGGTCATGGGACAGGCGTTTGGTTTCGTTGCTTTTGCAGAAAAAGTAGACGTCATCTACAAGCAAGTTTGGCCCTACTTGGCGTGGCTTAGTGTTTATAACGCGAAGAAAAAGCAATGAGCGAAGAGGTAATTAAAAACATACTGAGTCTTGGGATACAGCTTTTATCTAAGCTCATCCCAGGGCTTGGCTCGTTACTCGGAATGCCAATTATCGGTTGGGTTGCTGGTATTGCAATCGGATATCTTACGAAGCTTTTGTATCAGTGGATCGACAGATTGATCAGGTTCGGTGCAATTGACGAACAGGTGCGATTGGATTTGGAGCCAGCTAAAGAGGCAACAATCGCGCTAAAGCAAGCACAAGATAAGTCGGTTGAAGAAAGGATCAAGGCTCTTGAGCAATTTAAAATTACTCATAGCAAGCTTAGTCGCATTAACATCGTGCGCAAAAATTCCAATCAAAAACGTTCCAGTTAAATGGGACGCGGGGAAGGATGGCGCATATGTGACTCACTTGTTGACCGACGAAACTTCAATGATACCCAAGGAACAATGGGATCTGGAGCGAATAGGTCACGCTTGTTTGAGCGAAGAAGATTTTGGGTGGCTCAGAGCTACACTTGAAAAAGCGTGCTCTGAGTTAAAAAACATGTGTGATTTAAAAACCAAGAAGGCAATGAAACAGTTTTTTGAAAGGGCTGATCGCGTAGCGAGTTTGCGAAAGCGCGACAAGTAATTAGGGGGAAAAATGGCAGGCACGCTATCTTTTACTAGGGCACCGATGAAACTATACGACGGTTATGTCATTGGTGAAATCGTAACCGTAACATGGGTTTCCGATTCTTCGGGTAATGCCGACATATCAATTCCAGATCTTAAAGGTTGGTTGACGGAAGCTAAAACAGTGCCATCTGCGACCGTTGCACCGACAGACAATTATGACATTAAGCTAAAAGATTCTGCCGGATTTGATGTGCTAGAAGGCGCATTAAACGACCGTGACACGGCCAACACCGAAATTATTCCTACTGCAAATAGTGGGAAGCTTGCGCTCAGACAGCTGTTTGGGACTTACACTTTTGATGTGACCAACGCCGGCAACGCAAAGGGTGGTACTTGTGCCTTCAAAGTACAGTGGGCGTAAAAAGAGATTGCCTTGGTGGGTTCAACTAGGCGGATCTAGCCTTTCTGCCTACCAGTTGAGAACCATTTCTGCTTGGGAAATGGAAGAGAGCTCCGGGGCTCGTTCAGACTCCCGTGGAACTAATCACCTTACGGACAATAACACCGTAGGTTCGGCGGCCGCCACGTCAACAAACGGTGGAACTGCGGCTGTATTTGTTGCGGCCAGTCTAGAGTCCTTAAGCAGGGCCCAGGGCACCATTTCCGGGATTGAAAACAAGAGTGGTAATTTTACAATTGAAATGGCCATTACCCTAAATTCGACAGGGATAACACAGACCATTATCGCGAAGGGCGCGACCAGCGACACAATTCCCGGTTTTTGGTGTTTTGTTAACTCGTCAAACAGATTTCAAATCACATTGGGAAACGGTACATCTCGCGTTTCCGTAAATCCCACAAACGTTTTAACCACGGCCACGCTGTACCACATTGTTTGCACGTGTGATCGCTCTGGAAATATGTCTGTGTACATCAACAACGTGCTAGGAACTGGTACGGGTGCCGCAAGCATCGCTGGAATTACAGGTAACTTGGGCGACACAACACCCCTCACAATAGGCCAGACATCCAGCACGACATACGCAAACATGAAAATGGATTTCATTCGATTCTGGGACGGGCTGTTAGATTCAACGGATAGAAGCTACGCCTATAATTCAGGCAATCTTAGGAGCTTTGCGCAATTATGAGCTTAGCCTCTACACAGTCAGATATAGATACTGCGGTTGCGACCCTGATTTCCAATATCAATAGCGCTCAGGCGACCTACTTCGCAGCAAATGGTGTGTACTGGCAGGGGCTTATTTCTCATAACACCGTTCCAGCGGATGGAAACAGTGTCTCCGCCGATAATTTATCAGCCACACCGGCTGATCAGGCGGTCACGTGGGATACTTTCATGGGGGCAAACAAGCCGGGAAGTTTACCCGCGGCCGTTTACGTACACGTCTACAAAAAACCGGATGGTTCGCAAGGCTATAGAATCCAAAAAATGTTTATCTACTCGGCTGCTTTTTATTCCCAAATTTCCGACAGCGGAAATGATTCTGCCAGCGAAGTAGCTTGGCAATCTACGCCCGACCCTATAGCTCCAACGGTATTACCGGCACCAACCTACTCTAACGTGTCACCCTCTTCCGGCAGCACTGCTGGCGGAACAGCGATTACTATAACTGGGACAGGATTCCAAAGCGGCGCTGCAGTTACCGTTGGTGGAAATAGCGCAACAAGCGTTACGGTAGTTTCTTCCACTAGCATTACTTGCACAACGGCAGCGCACTCGGCTGGAGCTACCGACATAGTAGTGACAAACCTTGATGGCAAATCGGTCACTGGAAGCTCCGCATTTACTTTCAGTGCGGCCTCTGCGCCAAGCATTGTTCAGTATAAGACGGGCACGGCGAGCGGTTCAGGGAATCTAAATATTCAGCTAGATTCTAGTACCACGTCCGGTAACTGCATCATGCTTATCTTGCGTTCAAACTCAGGCGGCACCTGGAGTGGTTTGAGTGGGTGGACACAAGTTCCATACACCGGTGTTAGTGACGGTAAGATGTATTATAAGATTTCTTCTGGCGGAACGGTTTCTGTTTCATTCGACGATGATTCATCGGCTAAAGCTGATGAAAAAGTAGGTATCATGTTTGAAATAACTGGCAATAACGCTAGCCCAATCGATGCGAGCTACTCGGCCTCGCCCACTGGGACTAGCCCGGATAGAACATCTACAGTTGATAATTGCTTAGTAATTCGTGGCGGCACATCTACAGACGGAAGTGTTGACTTTGAAACCGCGCCTTCAGGACACACTCTTCTTGCCAGAGTGAAAAGAGAGCTTGGAAGCGACGTTGCCGCAATTGCGTATAAAACGCAGGCATCAGCAGGTTCAGTGGGCTCTGCAGCCTGGGATTCTGGCACTTATTCTGACGGCTGCGCATTTACAGTAGTGGTGAAACCATGACGAGAGAAGAGTTTTTGCTTGCACGGTCAAAAGGCGAAATAAACTTTAAAAATTTGGACATGGTTGGGATAGACCTATCCAACCTCGACTTAAGTGGGTGTGATTTTCGCAGAAGTGATTGTAGTGGTGCCACGTTTGAAAACTCCAATCTGACTAACTGCGTGTTTGTTTTAACTCGCATATCGAACACTGACTTTTCTGGGGCGACACTTGATGGGTGTGACTTTGAGTTAGTGAAGAATGCGGATACGGCTAAATTTGTGGGCGCTATGTACGCTGGAAACGCTATTAAGTCTGCGGCCACAGTGGACAAGGTAGGAAAATATCAGCGGCTTGTCACGGACCAGTTCATTCAGATTGGGTGCCTTAAGGGGGATGAGGCGTATTGGAAGGGCATGAACGCGGTAAAGCTTGCTGCAGAGGTGGATAAGGTGTCCCCTAACGAAAAGGCGGACGCTGAGGCTTGGCGAGCAGCGCACCTAGCTAAGACAATTACTGACCATGAGACGATGAAAAAGAAGTAGGCATAAAAAGTGGGGCCCGGCCAAAAATTACACCCTACACTGCCCTGGTCAGAGATATTTGAGTTTAGCGCCATTTATTGCGTAGAGGCGGAGTTAATAGCGGCCATTATTGTCCAAGAAAGCAGTGGAAATCAGTACGCCGCCCGTTACGAACCCAAGTGGAAGTATTGGGCGGATCCAGAAAGATGGGCACTAGATTTAAAGTGCACATTGGAAACCGAGAGAATTGGTCAAGCGACTAGCCACGGTTATATGCAGGTAATGGGCGCTGTAGCTAGAGAGCTTGGATTCAAAGACTGGTTTGCTAAGCTCTACCTGCCGAAATACAACATCGCCGTAGGGACGAAGAAGCTTTCTACTTTGATGGAAAAATTCAGGGAACCTTCCCAGGTAATTTCCGCATACAACGCTGGAACGCCTAAGAAACTGCCGGACGGCAAATTCGTTAACCAAATCTATGTAGACAGAGTAATGGGTAATTACTGGACCCTCAAAAGCTAACAATTCACAGCAATTCAGTGTTTCTTAGATTTTTCGAAGTCTAGCCACGCTTCGTACAGAATGTCCGACCGATCGTCATCTTCTGGTGCGTGGTATTCGTCAGCCGTCTCTTCCAGGTTTAGCTCATCGCAAATTTTTTTAGCCTCATCCATGGTGTTGATACAGCCGACCGCCTCTTGATGAGTTTTTCGACTATATACCGCGAAGCAATCAAATTGGATTTTAACAAAATAAGATCCTGTTTTGCCCGGCTTCATTTTGACACCTTTGCGGTCAATCGAACGTATTTCGTCTCTGAGATAAATGGCTGAATCTTGGTTAAAATCGCCGGGGTTAAGTTTGCTCGGGCGTCTTTGATGCTAAAGTTTTCTCTACTAACTTCCGCTGCGCTCAAGACCATGTTTCCAGCTTTTATGACCTGTCCAGGGGCAGCTATTACCAATGGTTCAAGATGGCGTCGAAGTTCATCTTTTGACGCTTCCAATTCCTTTATTTGATTGGACAGTTCAATGTAGCGCGCCAACCTCGCTTCAATCGACTCAACAAAGATCAAGTTCTTCATTCCCAACCTCCAAACCTATATTTATTATACGGTGCGTTAATATGGTTTGCAAGGTATCAATTATGGTGTATTATAAGGTATGGAATACAAAGACAAAATATTGGCTAGGGTTGACAAGAAAAAAGGCCCTCAGAAGGGGCCGATAACGCTTTACCTTACCAAGCAGCTTTACGCTGAGTTCAAAAAACTCTGTGGGGACCGGCATCCATCCTCGGTTATCGAAGAAATGATCCGGTTGTTTGTGGAAAGCTCGGGCCCAGTCAAAAAAAGGTAGACCAGGACATTTTTAACGATACCCTGCAGATGCATGAGAACACTCATGCATCTGTTACTTTTTACACTATTCTTCTTAGCTCCAATCCACTCGGCTTGGGCTGATCATCAAAACAATCAAATAAATCGCATCGCCGCTGAGCAGTGTGATTGTCCACCTGACTGCCATTGCAAGCAGCCCGGCGGAACGTGCCCTAAAGACGGTCCCTGTGTAGATGGCTGCGATTGCGATAGTAAAAAGTCCATTGACGGCGAAACCTCTGAGTTTGGCCCAGACGTTTGGATTCATCCAGACATTGAGCAGCTGATGGACGCTAACGACGCTGAGCAAGTGGACGTTCAGCTAGGTAACCCAAACCTAAAAGGCGCACCTGCTACTGTGGTGGACGGAGAAAAGCGACTAACCGGTTTTAAACCAAGCAGTAAGCAATATGAAGGTGTGGTGTTTAGGGACTTTCCAATTTGGAAGGGAAAGAGCGCAGGCGTCGAGCCTCCCGATGAATTAGATTACACCGTTATCGCACCGCCTAAAGTTGTTGCCCAACAATGCGGTGACTGCTGGGCACAAGGCGCGGCGATGGCGTTTGAGGGAATTATTGGTTGGATCGATAAGGTATCTCGGGACATCTCGCGCCAAGCTATTATCGATTGCTCGGGTAGTGGATCGTGTGGCGGCGGGTACGCTACCGCTGTCAGGTTCTTTGAAGCTCCAAACAAGGGGGCTGTTTACACATCTGATTACCCGTACAAGGGATATGATCAGCGCTGCAAAACAGCGTCGCTAATCCGTAAAGAGCAGGCTCGCGGTACCGGGTTTATTCGTAGTTCCGGCGGTGGACGGCCTACTGTGCCAGACCTGCAAAGAGCACTTATGGAAACTGGGCCACTGGAGGTTTGCGGAGCGGCAAGCTCTCTTGGCGGCTCTGACAGGGACGGCTTTATCCTAAGCAACCGCCCAGGTGGAACAAACCACTGCTATGCGCTGTATGGTTGGCTTGAGGGCGCCAAGCACGGCAAGCCCGCAGGCATCTACGGCATTATCGTGAACTCTTGGGGTAAAGACTGGGCCAAAGACGGAATCGTCTACGTCCGTCTAGCAAAAGACAATATCAACCTAGACGGTAGTGTTATTACTGAAGCGGCCTATATCGACTACAAAGACCCCGTCCCGCCTGAGCCATTATTGATGGATGTGAAGGTTGGTAAGGCGAGCTTAAAAATCCGTATTGAGCCTAAGTTTGTCTCTAAGAAGGACATGTACTTAGAGCAGATTAAAAAAGCTGTTTCGATAGTAGAGGGTAAGTAAATGAAAGCGCTTTTATTCATTGCTGTATTGATTACTGGCTGTCAAAAGCCTGCGGTTGAAACGAACTTTGTTGTAGAGATTCCTGGGGAGATAAAAATAGAAGGCAAGCTAGATGGCGATGCAAAAGAGCCAGCTTCTCTATATCAGCGCATGATCGCTGGTTTGTTGGGTGCCAAGTGAGGTTGTTACTTGCAGCCCTATTTCTAATTGGGTGCGGTAAGGTCAATCACGTTGAGCCAACCCCAACTCCAATTCCGGGGCCTAACAACCGAGTTATCCTCGCTGTATGGGGTGCGCCCTGGTGTTCAGTGTGCCATAAGATGCTGCCCGATATTCAAAGCTATTTAAATGTACTGCCCAAAGCGGATAGAGATAAAATTCAATTTGTTCTGTATACGCCAACCGGTGCGACTGCCACGGCGCAGCCTAATATTGAAATTGCTTACGCATATGCAAAGGAGCTAGGCCTATCGGCAGAGCCAAAAGTAGACCCGTGGTCTTGGCAGATGTTTAAGGCGCATGTGAGTAAATACAGAGCGCTACCAGCGGCGGCTCTTATCGATGAAAAAGGCGAGACAATTCGCTCTTTCCCGCCCGGATCATTTAGCCCTGAAGACCCAGTAAACTGGGCCGTTAGGCATACGAAGTAACACTTTCCCGCCTAAATCCTCTAGCACACACACGGGGGCCTCACGTCGTGGTCGTGGGGCCTTCCCGCCGCATTACTAGGGTGTTAACCGTGGAAATAAACTTATTTGTAAGCGTCCATGCGTTCTTTTATGGCAAATCTGTTCTTTTCGCACATTTCTTTATCGGGGTATACGAACCAAACCATTCGCCGAATGCCGTCGTCTGTGCAGTCAAACGCATGTTTAAACTCTTGGTTCTTCACACAGTGTTGCTTTATCCAGCCTGAATCGGCCGGAATCGATTTTAGGCATTTTTGCATCGCCTTTTCATATTTCTCGTTTAAGAAGGTCGCTTCGAAATAATAAAGAGTGCCTTTGCGGAACCCTTCGATCATATCACTCACCGAGTAGTTAATCCTTGCCACAGACTCTTTGATTGATGCCCCACGGTAAAAGAACCGCCCAGTAGCGGAGCACGACGTATTTCCACTCAATCCATTTCGCCCAGTTGAAACGCGAATTCTCGATGGATCGATTGTTTCTAACTCCTTTTTGCGCTCGTCTGCCGTCTCTTTGGCTATGAATGTAATTGCCTCCAAACAACTTTTTCTGACAGCGTCTGTTTCGGGAATGAATTGATGTTTCGAATATTCGACCGTTAGGACAAAGCCGGCTGCGTTTTCCTCGATGGCATACTCGGTGTCACTATCCCACTTTTTCATTGGTTTATCGGTGAATTTAGTGGGGGTCGCGCACCCAAAAAGGCCGAAGATTAACAAAAGAGAAATGGTGTGTTTCATGCCCCCTTATCGGCCACTTTGAGTAAGCTCTATAGTTCCGCGCTCCCCTACCTTTATTGACGCCGTAAATACCCGTGATTAACTCAGCCTTGTTTACAGGCTGGGTCTGGCCGGGACAGATTCATGTCGTTGGAGGTATGCGGTGGATAGGGTCCATGAATTACGGAGCACTTTTCAAAAGGGAAAATTGGTAGGCTGGAATTGGAGCAATCCCTACGGGACGAGCGCATTAATCCTTTAGTTTTTTGGACTGTGGTTTCTCGGTTAGAGGTAGATCCTTTTTCATCCCGCCGCGCAACCTTTTCTCTAATTCGTCGGCATCCAGTTCTTTGTCAGCTGGAGTTTCCCCCGGGTTTTTTGTGAGTTGCCCCCCCTTTGAGGCGGCTTCCGTCAGTCTTCGCAGACACTCAAGGAGCCCGTGCTCTTTGACTGGGATCGGCTTTCCATTGTCCTTAATGAACTCCGAAAGAGTGTATCCACACGCCTCGGCGATTTTTTCGGCGTTCTCTAAACCAGGAACTGAGGCGCCCGACAGATAAGAATGGAGTCCCGACCGGCTTATTCCTGTCACATCATGAATAACGCCTAGTATGGACTTGTCCTTCTCCACTACCACCTTAAGTCTATTTCTAAATACTTCCGATGACTTACTCACGGGAACCCGCTTGTACAGTTTTATGTTGATTTAATATTCTGAATTCTGTACAAACCTTCCGTATGACAGGAGCGGATCTAAAAAAGTGGGTAAAAAGCACTGGCCTCAGCAGAGATGAGGCGGCGGCTAAGCTCGGCGTAAGTATAACCACGCTCTACAGTTATTATTCCCGCGCAGAACTGGATAAGCAGACAGTTCTGGCACTAAAAGCCCTCGGATTTGTCCAAGGGGCAGACCAGGGTCGCGAGAATATTATATCAAACGTGGCAGGCTAACACCGTTGGCTTTGCGCGTCAAAGGGGCGAAGTGTGCCTTGCGAAGTAAAAGATTTTGACCGGAATGAAGCGGATTTAAACCAAACCGAGAGTCAGAAAAAGTTGGACGCTTGGTTGAAGGAACAGAATGAGAAAGCGGCAAAGGAACTTGGGATAAATCTTTTGGCTGGAGTTTTGGATGACGGGACAAAACGAACAATTGAATAGTCCTTTAACGAAGGTGGAATCCAGCCGCCCCGTCTATCGGCAAAGCCATCTCGATATGTTCCTACGCTGTGGCAAACAATTTGAATTTCGTTATCTCAAGGGGATTATTTCCCCTCCCTCCGCCGCTTTAACCGTTGGATCTTCTACACACGCTGGCATTGCAAAAAATTTCATTATCAAAAAGGAAAATGGGGTTGGTTGTACTGCCGAAGAACTCAAAGACACCGTCGCTTCCGACTTCGACGTCCGCTCTAAAGAGACAGAGTTTAAAGAAGATGAGAATCCTGGTGCGCTTAAAGACGTTGCTATTCAGTGCGCGATCGCTCACCACACAGAAATTGCCCCTCACATTCAACCAGACACGGTTGAAGAGTCCTTCATTATTGAAACCGATGCTGGCTATGATTTAGCCGGTACTTTGGATTTGATTTCGACCGAAGGAGTCATTCACGACGCAAAAACCTCCAAGAGCAAATACGCAGATGATTCTGTTTCGGGAGCTATTCAGCCCGCGATGTATGACTTTGCGTATGAACAACTCAGAGGGAAAAAAGCAAAAGCCTTTCAATACGATGTACTAATTAAGCCGACAAAAACCATTGGCGCTCGAACGCAAACGGTGCGCGGCAAGGTAAATAAAAACGATCGCGCCTGGCTTTTTGAAACGATTACTCAAGTAGACAAGGCAATCAAGGCTGGCGTTTTTCTACCCGCGCCAGAGGACTCATGGGTCTGTAATTCCAAGTGGTGTGGGTATTGGTCCATTTGCAAGGGGAAAAAATGAGCGCTGAAGTGTTGCCGATGGTAAGCGAGTTTAGACAACCTCAGATCGAGTTAATGAAGTCAACGGTTGCCAAAGGGCTGAGCGATCAGGAGTTTTCTCTCTTTCTTAGTGTTGCCCAACGTAGGGGACTTGATCCTATTCTGAGACAAATTCATGCGGTGAAAAGAAAAATTAAAAATCAAGATGGCACTTACCGCGAGCAAATGAATATTCAGACCGGTATCGACGGGTATCGACTTATTGCTGCTAGAACAGGCGAGTATGCCGGAAGCGACGAGCCCAAGTTTGAAGGCTCTGAGAAGTATCCAAAAAGCTGCAGCGTTACCGTTTATCGAATTGTTCAAGGTCACCGTGTTGGTTATACCGCATCGGCTTTTTGGGATGAGTATTTTCCTGGCGATGCCAGCACTCAAGCCTTCATGTGGAAAAAAATGCCGCGAGGACAGCTTGCAAAATGTGCGGAGGCGCTTGCATTGCGAAAAGGGTTCCCTGGTGAACTTTCCGGAGTTCACGTTGATGACGAAATGCACCAGGTTGACGAAGCTCCGCTCAAGCGGGTTAGTCGGGCTAGCGCCAAAATTCCCAAAGCCACTAGTGCGCATCGATCCGATCAGTCGGAAGTTGAAACCTGCGACTGTGGGAATCAAATGATGGTCTCTAAGCTCAATGACGGGGAATGGTACTGCAATCCGAGAAACAGTGGGTGTGGGGCAAAGCGGCCTCGGGGTTAATGGATGAAGGCGCAAAGGGATATCAGTTTAATCAGCATAAAAAATGCAGCCAGCCGGCTTGGTGTGCCCGATAGAACTTTGCGCTTTTGGATCGAGGAAAAAGACATTATTCCGATCCAGATCCGCAAGAGATTCTACTTTACTGAAAGTCTTCTAGAGGATTTTGTCTTGCGGCGCGAAGCTGAAGCGATCCGGAGGACAAACAATGCAAAAGAAGTACGAAGTCATAGATCGTTCCCTCGGCCTACTGCGAAACCGCTCCAGCAAAGTCTACTACTTCAGAAAGTACGTTACCGGGGTGGGCAGGGCGGAGATAAGCCTTCGGACGACGGATCGTCAAACAGCGGAAAGAGAAATCTTTCGCCTATTTTCTCAATTCATTCGAACCCCAAAGAAACAGGAGCTAGCGACAACGATTGATGTAATCATTGCTGACATTTATGAGATCAACCAGGGTAAATCAAAAGCGACATTCGAGGACTTTGAGTCACACTGCCGCCTTCACATCCTGCCCTACTTCAACGGATACCCTATCGATAAAGTCGCCCAAAACTGGCCGAAGTACGTTGCCTTCCAGCATCAGAAAAGCCCAAAGCGACAGCTTGGCCATGATCGCAAACATCTCATCAGAATATTTAACCGCGCGGTGGAACGCGGCGATCTCGCCGGCGTCCCCAAGCTCAAGCTCGATCGGGCCAAAAGAATGCGTCAGGTCATTTCTCTGTACTCCAAGTCAGAGGTCCAAATGATCCTAAATGCTAATCGAAACGATTTTCCCGAGTTCAAGCAGGCGACGCTGGAAAAGTTGAAACTGCAATTTGAGCTATCTCTGTTTTCCGGAATGCGGATACCAAAAGAAGTGAACTCCTTGCAGTATTCGCGCATCGATTGGAACCAAGGTACTGCAACGCTTCCTGCTGAGGTCACAAAAACCAGGGAAGGTAGGACGTACCCTATTGAGCCGCAAACTCTTGAAAAACTTTTGAAGCTTAGAAAGAGAGCCAAAGGCGATTTTGTGTTCCCCCTTCGCGGGGATCCAAACCAGCCGGCCGGCAGAACCGACAAAAGCTGGCAGAGGTTTAAAAAGGCCCTGGGGCTTAACAAAAAGCGATACTGGGCCCGCCATACTCACGCGACCGAACTCGTTGATTTGGGGGCATCTGCGGTAGCTGTAAAACGAAATATGGGGACTTCGCTAGAGATGCTTGAGCGAGTTTATTACCAACCCAAAGCAAATCTGTTCAACCGGCAGGCGAAAACAATTCGGGAGCGTTTTTCAGGGCGAACCATTGGGGAAATTTCGGAAGTCGGGGGTTGCCGTGATTGAAATCATTAGAGAATATAGTCGAAGTTTCAGGCTTTGGGAGCAGGGGGTCGCCGGTTCAAATCCGGCCACCCCGATATTCGAGGTACCTTAATTCAGCGGGATCTTCTCAGAAAACAGGAACGCGTCCTTGTCCCCAG
>JACCDG010739606.1_pt1 | contig 38953 bp, 27 predicted proteins | sample 7442471 | NCBI WGS metagenome assembly JACCDG01 (sample SAMN15323444, study PRJNA562643) | freshwater metagenome | isolation source: river surface water | place: USA:Blue River Watershed | collected 2017-08-17 | reverse complement strand
TGTATTTTAATTCCCATACTATAGCTTTGACTCTTTTATCCTTATATTGAAATAATGGGTGAATCCAATCTTCACCAACAACTTTTTCAGGTTTTGGTAATTTGTAAATTTTTTCTGGATTAAGTCTCTTAACAATATCAAAATCTTTCCTAGGAGGAAGTATGCTGTCTAATACAAAATCCATTATATTTTGTATATTTTTCAACATATACATATTATACAGCCAATAAATGTGTTATACTAACTTGAATAGGAACAAAATTCTCTATGGCTAATTTCTTTACAAAACTATTTAATAAACAAAGCGCCAGCGTTCTTGGTGTAGATATAGGCTCCTCTTCAATAAAAATAGTTCAAATAAGTAAAAGGAATGGTCATGCCGTTCTAGAAACTTACGGTGAACTTGCTCTAGGACCTTATTCTGGCAAGGGAGTGGGAGAGTCAACAAATCTTTCGACGGAAAAGATCATAGAAGCTGTAAATGATATTTTAAAGGAGAAGGAGGTCAATATTACAACAAGAGATTGCGGTGTTGCAATTCAGTTTTCATCAAGCTTGATGACCGTGATAGATATGCCAGTTGTTGATAAAAAACAGCTAGAGCAAATGGTTCCAATAGAAGCTAGAAAATACATTCCAGTTCCAATTTCAGAGGTAACTTTGGATTGGTATGTAGTACCAAAGGAAAAAAATATAGATCCAATACCTGTTGAGAATGAAGGGGAAACAATGCAGAAAATGGAGGTTTTAATAGTTGCTTTACATAATGACACAATCAATCGATACAAAGATATAGTTACAAAAACTGGACTTATTGCTGGGTTTTTTGAGATAGAGATTTTTAGTACAATGCGTTCGGTTTTGGACGAAGAAGTCTCTCCAGTAATGATAATTGATATGGGGGCATCTACAACAAAATTATACATTGTTGAGAAAGGTGTACTTAGATCTTCGCATATGATAGATAGGGGATCTCACAATATAACTGATGAACTTTCAAAATCCATAGGAATTTCAATCGAAGATGCAGAGTATTTAAAGAGAGAGAAGGGACTTTTAGGGGATATTAACGGTATAGCTCTCAAAGATGTCGCTTCTTTTACGCTTAATTATATTTTTTCTGAAGCAAGTCACGTTGTTATGGCTTATCAAAAAAAATACAACAAAAACGTAAGTAAAGTTATGCTTGTTGGCGGAGGTAGTGCATTAAAAGGGGTTGTTGATGTTGCAAAAAATATTTTTCAGACAGAAGTTGTTGCTGGAGACCCATTTTCAAAAGTAGTTGCCCCAGCATTTTTAGAAAAAGTATTAAAAGAAACCGGTCCAGAATTTGCTGTTGCTGTCGGTATTGCGTTGAGAAAGTTACAAGAGTTAGATTAATTTTTAATTTATATAGTTTATAATTAGTTTTCCACCAATAGCATATAGTCTTTTTATATATACTGTAATATAATTACTTATAACTTATGCAACCAACATTCCAAACATCGTTCATTCCTAAGAAATCTATAATAAATGAACCTGGTCATAGTTCAAATGTTGTAAGAGATATTAATATTATATCTATAATTTCTAATACTATATTTGTTATCTCTCTAGCTACTTTTGGAGGCTTGTTTTTATACAAAATGATTTTATTGAGTCAGATAAGTAAAGCAGATGAAGATTTAAAAAAAGCTAAAGCTGTCTATCAAGTCGAAAAAGTGCAAGAGTTGGTTGATGTAGATGCTAAGATAACTTCTGCAAGAAGAATTATAAATAATCACGTGTCTACTTCAGAAATTTTGTACCTCATGCAAGATTTAATTGTAAAGAAAGTTAGACTAACAAAGTTAAGTTATAATAAGCAGAATAATATTCCAACATTAACAATGGCGGGTGAGGCACAGACATATAACGCAGTAGTCGAGCAATCAAATATTTTTTCTCAGAATCCGTACATAGTAAATCCTACATTTGGCGATTTTTCATTACAAGACAATGGTAATGTGAAAATTACTTTTACATCTGGTATAGACACTACTGTTATTTCTTATATGAAGGCAGAGGATACTGCTGTTGATCAGGTTGAATCAACTGTAACTGATGAGTCACAAATTGAACCATAAATGAAATCATTAACACCAATATTAGTCGTTATAATTTCAATCTTTATGTACTATTTTTATATAGTACCTCTTGCTGGTAAAGTAAAATTACTAGCAAAAATGAATAAAGATTATAAAACTGTAATTCAAGAGGCTACTGGTTTAAATGATAAAAGAGATCAGATATTGCAGGATTACAATACGATATCACAGGAAGATATGGATAGACTGACTAAGGCTGTGCCAGATAAGTTTGATCCAGTTACTTTTGTTAATGATTTAACAGGTATGGCAAACCAAAGGAACCTTTCGTTTGATGGGTTTACCACTACAGACAACAGATCCGATGTTAGACAAGATGATATAACTGGTTTACTCACACCAACATATAGGACAACCTCGGCGACTTTTAATATTGTTGGTAAATATGAGGATGCATTAGGTTTTTTGAATGATATAGAGACTAGTTTAAGAGTCATAGATGTTGTTGGCCTGGACGTAGAATTGTCAGATAGTACAAAGTTGGATTCTTTGGTCAAAGTTTCATTAGAAGTAAATACCTATTCTCTAAAATAATATGCTCACATCACTCGTTCAAAAATTAATAGCTGTATCAATAACTATTATTTTTGTGGCCTATTTGGGTTACGGTTTATACAACAAATCTACAGAAGGTGTTGTTCTTAATGAATCTATTGAGGCTGAAACGACTAGTGAGGATGTTGTAGCATTAGTTACTAAACTTAAGGATTTAAAAATTGATAAAACAATTTTTTCAAATGAAGCTTTTCTAAGTTTAGTCGATTTTTCGTCTATTATTTCGCCTGAAGAGCAGGGTAGACCAAATCCATTTGCTCCTATAGGTGCTGAGGATGGGACTTATAGAGCTCCAAAAACACAAACTGCATCTAGACCTTAAATATGGATATAATTCAGATATTAGTACAAAAGAAAATAGTTAATCAAAGTGATGTCAATAAGATTACTGATTATTCTGTTAACGAAGGTATAACAATAGAAGAATCTTTGATTAAAAATGGAGTTTCTCCTCACGATATTCTCTTGGCAAAAGGGGAGTATTTTGATATACCAACAAAAAATTTGAGTGGTAAGGATGTTTCAGAAAAAATTCTTTCTTATATTCCAGAAGATTCAGTCTCGCACTATCGTTTTGTTCCTTTGGCTGTTACAAACGGGGTACTAGAGGTTGGAATGGTTGATCCTGATGACATAGAGGCTCGTGATGCATTAAATTTCATATCAACAAAAATTGGTATGCCGTTTAAAATCTTCTTAATTTCTGAGGCAGATTTTAATAAAATTTCTTCACAATACAAAGGCATAACAGCAGAGGTTTCTAAGACATTAAGTGAGCTAGAAACAGAACTAGCACTGGAAACCACGAGAGCGGAAGAAAGAGCAAATGCTGAAAATGAAACTCCAAATGAAAGTGAAATTTCAGAAGATGCACCAGTAACAAGAATCGTAGCAACAATACTACGATATGCTTCAGACGGTAATGCTTCAGATATTCACATTGAACCGTGGAGAGAACAGGTTAAGGTTCGTTTTCGTGTTGATGGCGTTATGAACACAAGTCTGACGTTGCCTTCAAAAGTTCATTCTGCGGTGGTTGCTCGTATCAAAATTTTGAGTGAAATGAGATTGGATGAAAGAAGGAAGCCACAGGACGGTCGTTTTACTACACGTATTGAAGGTAGGAAGATAGACTTTCGTGTTTCTACATTCCCTACATATTTTGGAGAGAAGGTTGTGATGCGTCTTTTGGATCAAGAAAAGGGTATAAAAACTTTGGAACAATTAGGTTTGAGTCCAAAAAATATAAAACTTATCAGGGATGCGATTGATAAACCGTATGGCCTTATATTAATTTCTGGTCCAACAGGTTCAGGAAAAACAACAACTCTTTATTCAATGTTAAACGAGCTTGATAGGGAACATCAAAATGTTCTTTCTCTTGAAGATCCTATCGAATATAACATTGAGGGTATATCTCAATCCCAAGTTCAATCAGAGATTGGTTATACATTTGCATCTGGACTTCGTACAACACTTCGTCAAGACCCAGACATTATAATGGTGGGTGAGATTCGAGACAAAGAGACAGCTCAGCTAGCCATACAGGCTGCTTTGACGGGTCACTTGGTGCTTTCGACAATCCACACGAACACAGCTGTTGGCGTGATTCCAAGACTTATAGATATGGGTATTGATCCATATCTTATTGCCCCTACGCTTATTTTGGCTATAGCACAGCGCCTAGCGTTGGGATTGTGTCCAGATGCTGGTGTGCCAATGGCGGTAGAAGGTAGTATAAAAGTTATGATAGATAAACAATTCGAAGACCTGCCAAAGAAATTTAAAGATGAAATAGAATTCACTGATAAAGTTTATAAGGCAGGTGAAAGTCCAGAATGCCCAAATGGAACAAGAGGAAGAGTTGCTGTTATGGAAGTTATGGAAATGGGTAAAGACCTAGAAAGTTTGATCTTGAAAGGTGCAAATGAAATAGAAATTGCAAAACTAGTTAGAGCAAATGGAATGATCACAATGAAAGAAGATGCAATTATAAAAGCAATGCACAAGCTGATTCCTTTTGAAGAGGTCAATATGTTATAATCAAAAAAATGTCAGATAACCCACAAATAAAAATACTACTTATTGATGATGACAAGTTTCTTCTCGATATGTATTCCATGAAGTTTAAGAAGTCAGGTCTTGAGATAGATACGTCATCAAATAGTCTGTCTGCTCTAGAAAAAATTCGCTCAAATGTCTATAACATTATACTTATGGATATAATAATGCCTGGTATGGATGGTTTAGAGCTTCTTAAAAAAATTAGAGAGGAAAAATTATTGCCAGAATCAACAATAATTATGTTAACAAATCAGGCAGATGATTTTGATAAAGCAAAGGTGCTTGGTGTTGATGGTTATATAATAAAAGCAACTACTATTCCATCGGAAGTTGTTGATCAGGTGCTTTCTGTCTATAAAAATAAACAAAAATAAATGGCAACAGATTATAAAAAACAATTAGACACTTTGATTGCAATTCTTTTGAAAGAAGGTGCTTCGGACATACATATTGGAGAGGGTAGAGTTCCTGCTATTCGTGTTTCTGGTATTTTGATTCCTCTTGTAAACCAGGGCGTTATGTCAAAACAGGATGTAAAGGGGGTTCTGGATGAAATGATAGACGATTCTAAAAAGGAAATATTTGTTACAAAGAAAGAAGTAGACTTTGCATATAACAGTGGAACAATTGCAAGATTTAGAGGTAATGCATTTATTCAGTTGAGTAAGATAAGTATAGCGCTTCGAATTATACCTCGACATGTAAAAACACTTGAAGAATTAAAATTGCCTTCTATTCTTACGAATTTTACAAGCAAAAAGCAGGGTTTCTTTCTTGTTGTGGGTCCTACTGGTCAGGGAAAAAGTACAACACTTGCCTCTATGATTGAAATCATAAATCAAGAGCGTCTAGAACATATAGTTACTATAGAAGACCCTGTCGAGTACATATTCGAATCAAAAAAATCTATTATAGATCAGAGGGAAGTTTTGGAAGATACACCAGATTTTCATACAGCACTTCAGGGTACTTTTAGACAGGACATAAATGTGATTATGATAGGTGAAATGAGAACTCCTGAAGATATTTCTACAGCTGTTACCGCTGCAGAAACTGGACATTTGGTTTTTTCTACACTTCACACTAACAATGCTGCGCAAACTATAGACCGTATCATAGACTCATTTGATACAAGACAGCAGTCACAGATTAGAAGTCAGTTATCTTCAAGTTTACTTGGAATTTTCTCTCAGCGTTTAATACCAAGAATTTCAGGAGGGCTTATTCCTGCTGTAGAGTTGCTTATAAACAATAGTGCTGTTGCAAATCTAATCAGAGAGAATCGTATACACGAAATAAATTCTGTTATAGAAACTAGTTCAGATCAGGGAATGATTGATTTAAATAGATACTTGAGTGACTTGGTGAGGGCGGGGGAGATTTCTATTGAAAATGCTTATCTACACACTCAGAATCCAAAAGGTCTAGATAGAATGATATAAATTTATGATATTCAAATATAAAGCCATAAATAAAACTGGTTCACCCACAGAAGGAACTGTAGAGGCTTTTAATGTGGATGTTGCCATAAAGCAACTACAAAGTAATGGTCTGGTTATTACACAAATAAACTCTGTAGATGAGTCACAAAAAGGTTTTGACTTATCCAATTTGGCTATTTTTAATAAAGTTTCAAATAAAGATATAGTCATATTGTCTAGACAGATAGCAACTTTGTTTTCAGCTCAAATATCAGCATTAAGAGTTTTTAGATTACTTTCTGCACAGGTTGACAATAAGTTGCTTTCAAAATATTTGTCTCAAGTTTCAGATGATATACAAGGTGGAAGTTCTATCTCAATGGCTTTGTCAAAATATCCAGATACATTTTCTGGTTTTTACGTAAATATGGTTAAGTCTGGTGAAGAGTCTGGAAAGTTGGATGAAATATTTAACTACTTAGCAGACTATCTTGATCGAACATATGCTGTAACATCAAAAGCAAAAAGTGCATTAATATATCCAGCATTTATTATATTTACATTTTTGGCTGTTATGGTTCTGATGCTAACAGTCATAATTCCTAAAATTGCTTTGATGATAACTGACTCTGGTCAACCTGTGCCTGTATATACATCTATAGTTTTAAATTTAAGTAGTCTTTTCATAAATTATGGCATTTATATGGCAATTGGGTTGGTTGTTTTGGGTTTTATGTCGTGGAAGTATGCGCAGACAGAAGAAGGAGCTGCATATTTTGATACCCTTAAACTTAATGTTCCATATGTAGGAGATTTGTACAGGAAACTTTACTTGTCACGTATTGCAGACAACTTAAATACTATGATTATTAGTGGAATACCAATTTTAAAGGCTTTAGAAATAACTTCTTCAATTGTAGACAATATAATGTTTAGAGATATTCTAAATGATGCACTACAGAAGGTTAAAGAAGGAACATCTCTATCAAATGCTTTTGCGCAGCATAAAGAAATCCCAAATATTCTTACCCAGATGGTTAAGGTTGGAGAGGAGACGGGGGAATTGGGTAAAATTCTTAAATCCCTATCAAATTTCTACCAAAGAGAAGTTATGACAGCTGTCGACACTCTGGTTAGTCTTATAGAGCCTGTGATGATTGTTTCTCTTGGTCTCGGAGTTGGAGTGCTTCTGGCCGCTGTTTTGATGCCTATATACAATATTGCTTCTGCTGCATAGAGTGGCTTATCCACAGGGGTACTTTTATTAGTTCTAATACAGCCGTATAATATATCTATTCGTTTATATAAAACGGTAATCTCTGAAAAGAGAGCGATGGTCGAATAATTATGGAGGTTATATTATAAAAAATTAGTAATAAAAATTATAAAATTTAATTATGAAAAATAGACTTAACAGAGGTTTTACACTTATCGAATTGTTGGTGGTTATTGCGATTATCGGTATATTGTCATCAGTTGTTTTGGCTTCACTAAACACAGCTAGAAGTAAGGGATCAGATGCTGCTATCAAAGCGGACGTTGCAGGTATCAGAGCCGCTGCAGAGGTTTTTTATGATACAGCTAATGGTAACTACGGTTCAGCCGCTCTATTTTTTGATGGATCTTGTGGCGTTTCACCTACTGCTGGTTCAGTTTCAGCAGATCCAATAGTACAGAAACAAATTGATGATGCTGTTGCAAAGAATGGTGGTACAGATGCGATATGTGTTGGTTCTCCTTCACTCTATGTTGTTGCTGTTCCTCTAAAGACAAGTACAGCTAATGGTTGGTGTGTGGATAGTTCAGGTAATTCAATGCAGATTACAATGGCTACTTTCACAGGTACTGGAGATTCTGACTGTGTATTAGCAAATAGTTAATATATTTCCACATTTCATGATGTGCAAAAAACCGCAAATTGCGGTTTTTTGTTAATAATAAACTATACTTTATAAAATAAATGATTTATTATTAAGTAACTAATTATAATAATCATTTTAAAATAATGAAAAATAGACTTAACAGAGGTTTTACACTTATCGAATTGTTGGTGGTTATTGCGATTATCGGTATATTGTCATCAGTTGTTTTGGCATCCCTCAATACAGCAAGAGCAAAGGGTTCTGACGCTGCTATAAAGGCTGACATCGCAGGTATTAGAGCGGCTGCTGAGGTATTTTATGATACTAGTGGTAACTATGGTCCTGTTGGCGCTTACTATAATGCCACTTGTGGGGCAGCTGGACAGCCAAGTTCAGTTTCCGACGACCCAACTGTCCAGAAACAGATTGATGATGCTATAGTAAAGAATGGTAATGTTGAAGTGATTTGCGCCGGGGATTCTACTTGGTATGTAATAGCATCTCCTCTGAAGACTGATCCCGCTAATGCTTGGTGTGTGGATAATTCAGGTAACTCAATGCAAATTACTACTGCTACTTTTGACGCAAATACAGATGCAGATTGTGTAATTGCAAACACTTAGTTTATTTTACGTTTTATAATGTACAAAAAACCGCTATTTGCGGTTTTTTGTTGCCAATAAACTATATTTTTTAAAAAAAATAGTTTATTATTAATAATAATTGAGCCAATTCTTGTTAAAATTATAAAATGACATATAAAACTATTAGAGGTTTTACACTTATCGAATTGTTGGTGGTTATTGCGATTATCGGTATATTGTCATCAGTTGTGCTGAATTTTTTTACGACAGGTAGAAATAATGCAGCAGATTCTGCAATAAAAAGTAATTTATCCGCAATGAGAGGGGAAGGAGAAAATTGGTATGACGTAAATGATATTGGTTTTAGGTCAATTTGTGCAGAGTCTAGAATGAATGAGTTGTTTCAAGCAGCAAAAAATGCTAGTGGTGGTAGTGTTGGGGTTTGCTGGCCTAGTATTGTTGCTTGGGCCGCTTGGGTCCCACTCAAATCTTCTGTCGGTGGCGCGCAGGTTTGGTGTGTTGATAGTGTGGGTAGTTCTAAGCAGATACCTAGACCAGCTGGCGCAGGTCGCATCACCGCTTGTTAGTATCTTTGGTGCAAATGTTTGATTTTAATAATATAATAGTTATATGGAGCTATTGTTCATACTACTTTTTGTTTTCGGTACTATTGTCGGCAGTTTTGTTAATGTAATAGGTTTGCGATATAACAGCGGGCTTTCTTTCGCTTCAGGAAGATCAAAATGTTTCGATTGTAACAAAACATTAGAATGGTACGAGCTAATACCACTCTTTAGTTTTTTGTTTCAAAGGGGTAAATGTCGAACTTGTCATAGTGAGATTTCAATTCAGTATCCTATTGTCGAAGCTTCTGCTGGCTTAATATTTGTATTGATTGGTCTAAGACAGTATATGCTTTGGCCAATGTATGTTGGTTTGGAAAATGCTCTTGTTTATTCTGTTTTATTTTCTATTTACTATATAGTGGTCTTTTCTCTTTTGTTGGTTATGTGTATATATGATATTAAGCATAAAATAATTCCAGATAAGCTGGTATACACTTTTATTTTCCTTTCACTGATTCGTTTCTTTATCTTTGCTTATTGTAAAGACTTTGATCTTTCTTTCTTGGATTATCTAGATTTGTCTGCGCCTCTTATCTTATTTACACCATTTGCCTTGTTGTGGCTCGTGTCATCTGGTCTTTGGATGGGATTTGGTGATGCTAAGCTTGTTTTTGGTATCGGTGCATTTATGGGGCTTTCTTCTGGTTTAAATGCTGTAGTATTGGCCTTTTGGATAGGTGCAATATACAGCGTATTTATTCTATTAAGGAGCAAATTATCTAAAAATAATGGAGTTAGTGTTAGTTCCGAAATTCCGTTTGCTCCATTTCTTATACTGGCTATGGTTATTGTATTTTTTAGTGGAATTGATGTGTTGGGTATAAAAGAACTATTGAGTTAATTATGAAAACCATAAAATCTTTAAGAGGTTTCACTTTAATTGAGCTTTTGGTTTCTATATCAATAGTAACCATAATATCTAGTTTTGTGCTGTTTAATTATTCTGATTTTAATGATAGATTGGCTTTGACAGCATCAGCTCAGGATATAGCGTCATTAATAAAACAAGCACAAGCTTATGCAATAAATGTTAGGGAGGCATCTGTTTCTGGGGGTAATTTTAATTATTCTTATGCCGTTTATTTTGACACTTCAAGTCCAGATTACTATTTGTTTGTGGATAAAAATGTTAACGGTCGTTATGATGTTGGAACAGGTTGTGGTACTAGTACTACAGAGTGTATTGAAAAGGGGGCATATAAAAGTAATGTTGTAATTGATGGTATTTGTGGGGATTTGATTTGTCCACCTCCAAACGCTACAAGGATGTACATAGGTTTTCTTCGTCCTGATCCAGATTCGATAATATACTTTGTTGATAGTAGTAATAATTATATAGTTACTAAAAATACAGGTAAAATTATTTTAAGGTCTCCAAAAAGTAAGACTGTTACAATAACGGTAGAAAAAACAGGTCAGGTAAATTTCCAATAGTAAATATTTATAATGATATTCAATAAGATAAAAAAAATAAATAAAAAAAGAGGATTTACTCTGATAGAAATCATGGTTTCTTCAACTATATTTATAGTTATTATGACTATAAGTATGGGGTCTATATACAGTGTTATAGAAGGAAATCGGAAATCACAAAGTATGCGATCCATTATGGACAATCTAAATATTACTTTGGAATCAATGACAAGAGTAATGCGTTTTGGTTATCTTTATCATTGTGATTCTGATCCAGCCACTAATCCAGTAGTTTTGACTCTGCCAAGTGACTGTCCTGATATGGTAAATGGAGCATCCTCAATATCTTTGTATTCATCATCTGGTGTAAATTATATCTATAAGCTTGAGAGTAATCGTATTACAAGATACGTTGGAGGCTCTGCTACACCATCTTATTTGACTAGTTCAGACGTTACCATTGAGAGTTTAAAGTTTTATGTTTATGGTTCAGCAAAATATTCAAGTCTTAATTTTGCACAACCTATGATAGTCATAATTATTAAAGGTTATGTGGGTTCAAAGCCAACTATTAAATCTACTTTTGCAATACAAACTGCGGTTTCACAAAGACTTTTTGATACACAATAAAATCTATGAAAATTTTAAAAAACAACAAAGGTTTTACGATAGTTGAGTCTCTGGTGGCTATAAGTATTTTGACTGTTTCTATATTGGCAACATTTACTGCTGTGCAGGGTAGCTTAAAAAGTTCTCTTATTGTAAAAGATCAGGTAACCGCATTTTATCTGGCTCAAGAAGCTGTAGAGTTTATTAAAAATTTAAAAGATGAAAATGCACTCAATGATACATATTGTATCTCAACAGGCTCATGTTCAATGGTGAATTGGCTACATGGATTATCAGAGGTCACATCTGACGCATGTTGGTATGGAGGAACTGGTGTATCACAAAAGACTTGTACTGTAGACGTTTATACAAAAACTGTTGCAAATTGTGCCGGAGGTTTTGGAACGTGTCAAAATCTAAAACAGAATTCTACAACTGGAGCATTTAGTTATACATCTGGAGCAAGTTGGACGTCATCTAATTTTAAAAGAGAAGTACAAATTTCACCAATATCTTCAACAGAAGTTGAAATAATTGTTACAATGAGTTGGAATACTGGTAATTTAGCAAAATCATTTCAGATAAAAGAATCATTATTTAATGGTCAGTAAAATGAAAAAAAACAAAGGTTTTACATTGGTAGTTGCAGTTGTAGTTACATCCATGCTTTTGGTTATAGGTTTTATGCTAAGTGATGTTGCTGTAAAGCAATTAAAACTTGCAACCTCTAATGAAGAGTCACAATATGCGTTTTTTGCGGCGGACAGTGGTCTGGAGTGTGCAAAACATTGGGACTTAAGCAGTGCAGATTTAAGCCCTTTTGCTACAGCAACACCAGGAACTATTTTTTGTAATTTCCAGACTATAAAGACTGGTTTACAAACTGTCCCTACTAATCCAACACAGAGTAGTGTTATTGGTGGTGGAGGAATTGCAAATGCAACAAGTACTTTTTATCTAACCTATACAAAAGGTTGTGCCATTGTAACTGTAACAAAGAAAGCTAATGGTTATACAACAATAGACTCTAGGGGGTATAACACTTGTGATACAACATCACCAAGAAGATACGAAAGGGGGGTTTCAATTACATATGAAAACAAGCAGGATAATGATTCAATAAGAAAAGCTACATTGTTAAAACTTCAGTCTGCAATAGAAGCTTATAAAAGTGCAAATGGTACGTACCCAAACACTAGTATGGTGTGGAAGAGTTCTGAAGTTGGTGATCTGTGGTATTCTACCCCGGATTGGATACCTGGCTTGGCTCCGAATTTTATGCCAACATATCCACACGACCCAAGGGGGGTCGAGATAACGAAGGTGGCCATATGTCTTCCTAGTACTTGGCATAATGCTTATTTATATAAATCAGATGGTGTTAACTATAAATTAATTTCTCATTGTAGTTCAGAAAGTGGCTATTCTGTTTCTGATCCATTTTATGATCCTCAGAGACCAACATGGTCGTGGCAAGTTAGTTCAAATTCTGCCGTAACGGCTACTTGGTAGTGCTAATTTAACTTTTGGATTATAGTTATATAATGAATAGAAAAGTAGATCCTAAAGTTAAAAATAGGGCAGAAAAACTGAAAGCTTTAATAGAGAAGCATCGAAATCTGTATCATACATATGACAAACCAGAGATTTCCGACGAAGCTTACGATTCTCTCGTTTCAGAGTTGGGGCATCTAGAAGAAGCGTATCCAGAGCTTAAAAAGGATAGCCCCAACGAAAGGGTTGGGGGTGAACCTTTAAAGGAGTTTGTAAAAGTTAAGCATGAAATAAGACAATGGTCATATGATGACGCTTTTGATTTTTTTGGACTTCAAAAATGGGAAGAGAAAACTAAAAATTTTATTAGAAAAGAAAATCTAGAAAATGAAAAGTTAGAATATTGTTGTGAACTTAAAATAGATGGTCTCAAAATAGTTTTAACATATGTAGATGGAAAACTAGTTCGTGGCGCAACAAGGGGAGATGGAGAAATCGGGGAAGATGTGACAAGTAATATAAAAACAATTAAAACTATTCCATTAGAGCTTAATAAAAAAGTTTCTATTACTGTTGTGGGAGAAGCCTGGATCTCACATAAAGATTTAGAGAAGATAAATAAAGAAAGACAAAAAAATAATGAACCACTTTATGCAAATACTAGAAATTTGGCCGCTGGTTCTATAAGGCAACTTGATCCTAAAATTGCTAGTGGAAGAAACTTAAATTCATTTATATATGATATAGATTTGTACGAAAAGGATATTCCAAACACACAAGATGACAAACTCTCTTTATTAAGTAGTCTCGGTTTTAATGTTAACCCGTACCACAAAGTTTTATCTGGCCTAGATAAAGTTGATGAATATTATAGAGGTTGGATAAAAAAGAGACATGACTTGGATTATGGTTTGGATGGTGTAGTTATTAAAATAAATTCTACAAAGATACAAAACGCTTTGGGTTATACTGCAAAAAGTCCACGCTTTGGTGTTGCATATAAGTTTCCAGCAGAACAAGTAACAACTGTAGTTGAAGATATTGTATTACAGGTGGGCAGAACTGGGGTCTTAACCCCTGTAGCGCATTTGAAGCCTGTTCTGGTTGCAGGTTCCACTGTATCACGGGCTACGTTACACAATGAAGACGAAATAAAACGTCTTGATGTAAGAATTGGAGATACAGTTATACTTCAAAAAGCCGGAGATGTTATACCGGATATTGTTTCTGTGGTAAAAGAACTTAGAGATAGAAAATCTAAACCATATATATGGCCAACACATGTTGATGTGTGTGGTGGGGATGGGAGAATAGAAAGAATTCCTGGGCAAGCAGCGTGGAGATGTGTGAACAAAAATTCATTTGAACAGCAGAAAAGAAAGTTCTATCATTTTGTTTCAAAAAAGGCTTTAGATATTGTAGATTGTGGCCCAAGAGTTATAGATGTTCTTTTGGAAAATAATCTAATTTCAGAATACGCAGATATTTTTACTTTAAAAAAGGGAGATCTACTCATGTTGCCTAGGTTTGCAGAGAAATCGGTCGATAATCTATTGAAGTCAATACAGAAATCAAGCAACACAACACTGGCTAGATTTCTTGTTGGTATATCTATACCTCAGGTTGGTGAAGAGACGGCATATGACTTATCAAAGCAGTTTGGAACTTTGGAAAAATTAAGGAATGTTTCTTTTGAAAAGCTAGAGGTTATATCTGGTATAGGTCCAATAATAGCTAGATCGATTGTAGATTTTTTTGCTAATAGAGATAACAAAAAAATAGTCGATAATCTTGTAAAGGTACTAAAGATAGAAAAAGAAAAAGTCTCAAGTGGTAAATTGAATGGATTAAAGTTTGTTATTACGGGAACTATGGAAAAAATGTCTAGAGATGAAGCAAAAGATAAAATAAGAAGTGCTGGTGGGTTGGTGGGTGAGAGTGTTTCCAAAGAAACAGATTATCTTGTGTGTGGAGAGAATCCAGGTACCAAATATGACAAGGCAAAAGACCTTGGGGTCAAGATATTAGACGAAAACGGATTTTTGGCTATAATCAATTAAATACTATGATTACAAAAGACGAAATAAAGAAACTTGCTGATCTTGCCCGTATAGAGGTATCTGACGAAGAGGCTGAGGGTCTAACATCACAAATAGACTCAATTTTGGGCTATGTCGGACAGATACAGAATTCTACTGGAGATGCAAAAGCTGACGTCTCAAAATTAAGAAATGTCATGAGGGATGATGTTATAACTAATAATTCAGATGAGTATACTGAAAAACTTTTAAATAATGCACCATCTAGAGAAGGCAGGTACCTTAAAGTTAAGAAAATTTTATGATTGATATTTCAAAGTTAACAATTAAAGATCTAAATAAGCATTTAAAGTCAAAGGACTTTACTGTAAAGGAGCTTGCAGAAGCTTATTTAGAAAACATTAAAAAAAATAATTCTGATATCAATGCTTATCTAGAAGTATATTCTGATGTAATAGATCAGGCACAGGAATTAGATGAAAAAATAGAAAAAGGGGAAATAGGACCTCTTTTTGGTGTTCCGCTTGCAATAAAGGATAATATTTTAATTGATGGTAAAAAAGCAACCTCTGCATCAAAAATTTTAGAAGGTTTTGTGTCTCCATATGACGCAACTGTTATTAAAAAGTTAAAAGAAGCAGGAGCTTTGTTTTTGGGAAGAGCAAATATGGATGAATTTGCTATGGGTGGTTCGACAGAGAATTCAGCCTTTGGTGTAACAAAAAATCCTCTAGATACTTCTCGTGTTGCGGGGGGTTCTTCCGGTGGCTCAGTAGCAGCTGTGGCAATGAATGGCGCCTTGGCGTCACTTGGTTCTGATACTGGGGGCTCTGTTAGGCAACCATCATCTTTTTGTGGAGTTGTAGGATTAAAACCAACATACGGCTCTGTTTCAAGACACGGGCTTATGGCCATGGGGTCTTCTTTGGATGTTATTGGTCCTATTACAAAGACTGTAACTGATTCGGAGATTTTGTTTAACATAATAAAAGGTAAAGATTCTTTTGATAGCACAACTTTTGGTGATGATATATATGAGAAAAGAAAAATTGAAAATAGTCTAACTATTGGAGTGCCTTATCATATTCTAGAAAAAGGTGGAATTCCTGATGAATCAAAATCTAAGTTTGAAGAGGCGGTTAAAAAACTAAAAGATTTAGGCTATGAAATAAAAGATATCAAACTTCCTAATATCGAGTATTCACTTGCTGTATATTATATTATTATGCCAGCAGAAGTCTCATCCAATCTCTCTAGGTTTGATGGAGTAAAATTTGGTCTCCATGTTGATGGGGACAATCTTTTGCAGGATTATTTAAAAACTAGAGGTCAAGGCTTTGGTCCAGAAGCTAGAAGAAGAATTCTTATTGGTACATATGTTCTTTCTGCTGGATATCATGATGCTTATTACAATAAAGCTTTAATTTTAAGACAGAAAATTTCTGAAGATTTTAAGAAAGCTTTTTCTGAAGTTGATGCAATAATAACTCCAACAACTCCTGGTCCTGCATTCAAGATTGGAGAAAAAATTAACGATCCATTATCACTATATTTGGAAGATGTTTTTACAGTACCGGCAAATATTGTAGGCATTCCAGCCATTTCTATCCCAAATGGTGAAGTTGAATCACTAGGTGTAAAATTACCACTAGGTTTACAAATTATGGCTCCACATAACTGCGAGGATATCCTTTTTGAAATTGGTAAAAAGTTTTTGAATGAATAAAGTTCTACAGTTAAGTTTTTTTCTGATGTATAATAGTTACATATGGCAGACGAAAAAAAACCAGAAGCAAAACCAGAAGTTAAGAATGATAAAGCGACAGTGTTTGCTGAAATAGCAACTCTTATTATTGCTCTCATAATTTTTTCTGCTATCTTTAATTCGGTTACTTCTAAGATAAATTCAAATAGGTGGTTTTCTGCCGGACTCAAGGGTTTTATTGATGGAAAGAGTATTTTGTTGGCTCATACGCGACCTATAGCCTCACTTCAGAATGCTATAGGCGTAGGTGTTATAAATATGAATAAGGCTGATGTTTATGACAGCCCTGGCGGTAAAAAAATCGGTAGTCATAGAATGGGTGCAAGGGGAAAGATACTTCAGGGACCAGTCGAAATAGGTGGTAAAAAATATTGGTATGTGGACTACGATTCTGGGGTGGATGGTTGGGTAGATGAAAACAATATTGCATATGTAGATACTGAACCAAATGCTTTAGAGAAAACCTTGATATGGTTATTCTCAATGATCGGTTTGATAAAGATATTAATAATAATATTTTGTATATTGTGTTTCCTGTATATTCTTTATCTAGATTTTAAAATAAAACCAATTTTGGAAAATGAAAGAGTGTTGCTATATCCAGTTAGCGTAGAGGAAGAAAGAGTTAACAATCCAAAATGGCAAAGAATAGAGGCAAGCGCAGATTCACTAAACGAAAATGATTGGAAGATAGCTATTATTGAGGCAGATATAATGTTAGGTGATCTTTTGGATAAATTATCTTTGCCTGGCGACACAATAGGGGACAAGTTGAAGGTTGTAGAAAAAAGTGATTTTAGAACTCTAGATGATGCTTGGGAGGCACACAAAGTAAGAAATAGAATAAGTCATGATGGAGAAGGTTTTATTTTAAATCAAAGAGAGGCAAAGATTGTAATTGGCCTTTATAGGAATGTGTTTGAGGAATTTCAAATAATATAAAAAATTGGACCAGGACATCGTCGACGGATAATTTTGTTGCAACAAAATTTCCGCCTCCCCGGCTCTCGACCCACTCTGGTGAGTGTGTGCCCGCTCCGCCTTGCAAGTCCTGACGACATAGTGCTCGGCACTATGTCTGTCCGCAACAAGTATGAAAAAAGAACCCATAAGGGTTCTTTTTTCATACTTGTTGCGGGACCAGGACTTGCACCTGGGTCTGCAGGTTATGAGCCTACCGAGATACTGCTTCTCCATCCCGCTACAGGTCATTCTACAACTGTTTTTAGCACTTTGCAAGCACATATTTGTTTTTATGCAATTTTCTGCTATATTTTATGGATTGTCGGGGTAGCTCAATTGGTAGAGCGTGGGACTCATAAGCCCAAGGCAGTGGGATCGTAACCCACCCTCGACACAAACGTAGTTTTGTGCGAGGAGAAAGCCGTGTTACGGCTTTCGTGTGGGTTCGATGGACGGAGCGGGCACCTGGTCAGTAGACCAGGTCGCGAGTCGCGGACACGACATTTTTGAGCGACGGCGAAAAAATAGTCGCGGAAGTAACCCACCCTCGACACAAGACGTAATCTTGTGCACTTTAAATAGGGGACTGATCCTTATTTTTATAAATTGATTTCAGCTTAAAAATCTGCTACAGTTTTATCTGTTCGCATATATGCGGTCGTAGCTCAATTTGGTTAGAGCACTCCCCTGTCACGGGAGAGGCTGCCGGTTCAAGTCCGGTCGACCGCGCAACTTTTTCACTAAATAAATTAGCCACAAAACACGGGTGTAGTGAATTAGAACTGTGGTAGAATTTTGGTATATGAAAAAAGCAATCGAAATTATTTTTCTGGTTTTAAGTGCATTAATAATTATCGTATTAATGGCTGCTTTCCTGCTCTCTTATTTGGGTGGGCCAGTAACCACAAAAAGTGATATTGCCAGAATGCAGAAGGATATAGATAAGCATGGTATACCAGAAATATATACAAATAGTGAGTATGGGTTTGAATTTATATATAGCAAAGAAAGGGTTGAGGTGTTAAACAAATTAGATAATTTTCAAAATAATGTTGGTCAAAAAATTATTTCAATTCAGTTAAAAGATTCTAAAAATTCGCTGACTTGTATTGAAAGTGTAGATACTAGATGTAGTAATATTTTAGCAAATGGTAAAAATATAGTCGTTCAATATTCAATGAGTGGAAATGTAGTTGCAAGCACTAATTTGTTAAATGGTAAATCAGTTTTCTTCTCGTTGAGTTGTGACTCTATAGATACAGGAATGACTGGTAAAAATGACTATTGTGTAATTTCAGACCAAAGATTAGAAAACTTTAAAAAGGCTCTCTCAACATTTAGATTAGTTTCTAATCAGTAGTAATACGATTGTTGCATCATTTATCCTTTCAAAACTAGTTCTAACATCATCCATTAGGTCACGCTGAAATAAAAGCACCTAAAATAAGGACTTTTAAATTCTAACTTGGTATAATTTATAAATGAATAATTATGATCTAAACCAGGAAGAAGTATTTGCAAAGAGTATGAATGTAAAGTTTAAAGATAGTTTCGGTAAAGAATTGTTAATATGGTGGCTTTCAATAACTTTGATTTATATACTTTTGTATAATCAGTATTTGAATGACAGTTTTGTTGGGTCTACCGGTGGTCACATTGCAGGATTTTTTGGTTTATTTACCCCAGTTGGACTACTTTCTTTGGTATCCAGCATACTTCCAAATTATCTTATTGGAAATATGGTAGCTTTGGGTTTAATGGGGTTGATAATTTTTCTAGGAAGTAAAGCAAAAATTTCAGGGATTAAGAAAATAATGTTTATATTGATAATACTATTTACTGTAACTTATATTGCGGACATGTTTAGAACATTTGGTGGCCTTTTTGGAGAAGGATTTACTTCATGGGAAATAATGATGAATGGTAAAATTCCATCATTAAAATAGTATTTTATTATGAAAATACTGTTTGTGTGTAAATCAAATATTGGAAGGAGCCAGATGGCGGAAGCATTATTTTCACATTTTAATTCAGAACATACTGCATTTAGTGCTGGGACAGATGTTCCTGTTCAAAATGAAAATCAGTTGGTTTCAGAAATTGATACTAAATTAGTAAATACAATGACTGAAGAGGGTATAGATGTTACTAAAAAAGTCAGAAATCAACTTACACCTGATCCAGTCTATAATTCAGACAGAATAGTGTCCTTAATTTCTTTTGACGAATTACCTGAATATTTAAAGAATTCAAACAAACTGGAAACATGGGATGTGTCGGGTGCAGTAGGTGATGGTCAAGAATTTTACAATAACTTGAGGGATATAATAAAATCAAAAGTATTAGATTTTATTAAAATAATATAATCAATATGGAAAAACCTGGAATTGGTGTTGGAGTAATAATTCGTAGAGGTAACAAGGTTCTACTTGGTAAAAGAAAAGGGGCTCATGGCGCGGGTACATGGAGTTTTCCTGGTGGAAAATTAGATTTATGGGAAACACCAGAAGAATGCGCGATGCGTGAGGTTGAGGAAGAGACCGGTTTGAAAATAAAAAATCTAAAGAACAGTATTTACACAAATGATATGTTTAAGGAAGAAGGTAAACATTTCATCACACTATTTGTTATTGCTGACTATGATAGTGGCGAGCCAGAAATCAAAGAACCAAATAAATGTGAATCTTGGGATTGGTTCGAATGGGATAAATTACCTCAACCACTTTTTTTACCAATCTGTAACTATTTAAGCCAATCTCAGTCTCCATTTTAATAATTACCATACTAAAATATATTAGACAAATCTGGTTTTTCATAGTAAAGTATTTTTTACACATGGAAATATGGAATAAAAGAAAGACTTTCATAATCATTATCACTAGTCTTTTTTTTGTTTTAAGTCTCGGATCATTTGGTTTATCAATATGCAGTCACAATATTGATGTTCAGTATGAGAAACAGAGATTGGCAGAAGAAGCAAAGAGTGTAGAGTTTGAAAAGTTACAACAGCAATTAGCTGAGCAAGAAAGATTGGATGCAATTAACTCTTCTATATCAAAGAGGGTTATTAGCATTGATGGAACTGGTATAGATATTCCTACAGAAGGTAAGGCTGTTTTTGCTGACTTAACAGAAATGAAGATCAAGCTTATTAATGACGGAAAAATTGAACAAGAGTTGAATATTTTGGCAAAAGGTAAAGAAGGGTCAAGATACGAAACTCCTATCGGTGTATATAAAGTATTAACCAAAGAAGTTAGTCATCCTGTTTCAATAGGTAATATTTATATGCCGTACAGCATGCAGTTTTTTGGAAACTTTTTTATACATGGTATGCCACATTATGCAAACGGGGTTAACATTAGAGATGGAGATTCTGGTGGTTGTATTAGGCTTTCAAATGAAAATTCGAAGATTGTTTTTGATTTTGTAAAAATTGGGACTCCTGTATTTATTATTGAACCAGAAAAAGGTCAGGATACAGTTGCTATTGTAGAGTCATTCCACAAAGACTTTAGTAGTATAAGTGTCTTTCCAGAGGTTGATGCCAGTTCTTATGTAGTAGCTGATATAGATACAGGTTTTGTATTTGCTGAAAAGTCTTCTAAAGAGAAAATGCCAATTTCTTCATTGGCAAATATTATGACTGCCGTTATATCTGACGAAATATATCGAGATGACCGCAAAGTTCCTGTAAACATTTCTGGCGATCATGCTGGTCTAAATTATGATATGGAGAAAGGTGACGTGCTTACAATAACTCAAATGCTTAGGCCTCTTCTTATTGGCGGTAAGGATGTAGCAGGGGACTCTATCGCACATTCTGCTGGAAAGAGTATGTTTATTGGTCTTATGAATATAAAAGCAAAAGCACTAAAAATGTCAGATACAAAGTTCTCTGATGTGATTAGTAAGAATCCTGAGAATGTCTCTACTGCTAGTGATATGTTTAGATTAGTGAGTTATTTTTATAGGAAACATTCATATTTATCAAAGGTAACAACAGTTAAAAGTTATAAAATAGATGAAAGTTCTTCACATAAAAGTTATTCTTGGACGAATAATTCTACTTTGCTAGATCAGTCTGTGCTTATGACCCAACACGGAGAAACAGAAGATTTAAAGCAGGTTGCAACCAGTATATTTAATGTTCCAATTAATGGTAAAGACAGAAAAGTTGCTGTAGTTATTCTCGGCTCATCCTCAAAAGATGAAGATACACTATCTCTAGTAAATTGGCTAAAAGACACCTATAAATCTCAAGAGCTTGGAGTAAATTATTAGTCTGTTTATGTTAAAATTGTTCTATATATGAACAATTTTGGTTATACAAAAACTGAAGAAAAATTATTTAAGAAACTGAATACACCAGCAAAGATTCAAGATTTTTTGAATAAAATACCTTTTAATTTTGAAAAAAAAGGTGAGACCTGTATGTCTCCAAGAAGCGTGCTTTTGGAGAACAAAGCTCATTGCATGGAAGGTGCGTTACTAGCTTCAGCAATTTTGGAACATCATGGTTTCAAACCACTAGTACTTGATTTGAGGTCATCCAAAAAACCTTTTGACTACGACCATGTCGTTGCTATTTGGAATGAGGAGGGTTTTTATGGAGCTATATCAAAAACAAATCATGGAGTTTTGAGGTACAGAGAGCCAGTATATAAAAGCATAAGAGAGTTGGTAATGTCGTATTTTCACGAATATTTTTTGAACAATAATGGTCTGAAAACTTTGAGAGAATATTCTGATCCTTTTGATCTCAATCATTTTAATAAAATAAATTGGAGAACATCAGAAGTCGATCTTTTTGAGATACCAGAATATTTAGATAAAATAACTCACCACCAAATACTCACAAAAAAACAAATTAAAAATTTAAGGAAAGCGGATAAGATAGAAATAGAAATGGGGAAGATAAAGGAGTATGACCAAAAATAAAACTATGTGTTATATTGTTCGAATGCCGTTGTGGCTTAGTGGTAAAGCACCGTCTTGGTAAGACGGAGAGCGCGGGTCCGATTCCCGCCAGCGGCTCAAAATTAAACAAATTTTAAGTTTGATTGTGGATAACTTAATTTGGTACATACAATATTTTGGAACTATATTGTATTCATTAGCCAGGGTAGTTCAGTGGTAGAACACTGCTTTCGTAAAGCAGGAACATGAGTTCGATTCTCATTCTTGGCTCAAAAATCAAAAATGTTACACAGATTTAAATTAGGCATACTTTTACCAAAAAATTAAATCTACAAGTAAAATATAAATTTTAAACTAGTGGAGCTATAAATATAGATAAAATAGTCAATTTCGTATATATCATTATCAAGGTTTATTAATGTGTCGGCCCAATAATATAGTATATATAAATACATAAAAACATTTTCTATTTCTATCGATAATAAATTTAAAGGTGATGGCTTCGTCTGGGTAGATGTTTCATGCAAGTATTATTTTCAAATCTAATATTTCATTGGATAGTTAATGCTGATTTTTAAATTGTTTTCCCGCAAAAAGCTAGCTATTTTTTCTGTGAAAAAATACTAATAAAATTAAAAAGTTTAGTAGAAGAATATGACTAAAAATATAATCATTTTTCATATACATAAAAAAATCTGTTTGTTAAAATTATTAATAATAATCTATGTTTTTTGAACGGATAAAAAATTTAAAATTATATTTCACTAAAAATACTTTAGTGATATTTTTTCTACTTGCCTTTGTCGCGCTGCCATTGGAGCTCCATGCTGATAATGAAGTATTGGTCCAGGTGGATCCAATAGAGGTTGTGGCTCCTGAAGTGCCTGCAGTTCCAGAATTGCCTATCCCAGAAATAACTGAACCTTCAATTCTTGTTGAAGAAAATATTGAGCAGGCAGCAGATCCGCTAATCGAGAATCAAGTTGAGATAGATACGCAGATTCAAAATTCCACAGCAACAGAAATTTCTGTTGCTACAACTACGGATGAAATTTCAAATAATGAAAATATTCTTGACTCTGATTCGGTTTTAGATGAAGGTCAATTTTCAACCTCAACTTCAGTTTTAATTTTAAACGAAGAACAGGTTTCAACTTCTACTGAAAATATTATAAGTCAGAATTCTACAACTTCAGTTGAAACCCATGATTCACTTTCTGGTGGAGGTTCGCAATCTTCACAAATAGAAATTCCAACAATCGTTGAGCAAATTTCAGAGAATGGAAAAACAGTAGTAGTTTCAGCAACACCGGAACAGGAGTTGATTACACCGATGATAAACATTCCAGTTCAAACTGCTATACCAGAAATTTTTAAAGTGGGTGATGAAAGTAAAATTAAAATTCAGTGGAAAAATAACGGAGCTCAGGAAATGCAATTTGTTGCAACTGATGAAGATGGAAACGGTTACATAGATCACGTAGCATGGATAGTTCCACATTTGTCTACACAGATTTTTGAAATTATTTTAATTTCAAATGCTATGAGATTGGACAGTGCTAAAAATGTTATTGAGGATATTTATGATTTAGTTAAAACACGTGATCAAAATTATGTGAGTATTTTAGATGGGCAGTATGTGCGAGTTACATTTGAACATCTTTTGGATAATACACGTGACATTACATTGTTTGCTCGACCTGCTAGCTCCAGCTCTCCCGTAACGGTAGAAGTTTATACAATTGATGGTACATACGTTGGAACTTTTGCGACAATCGGTAGTGACGGAAGATACAGTCTAGTTCTTAATGGGCTTATAAATCCGACAGCAGTTTTTGATTTAAAGATTATTGGTAATATTGAGATAGACTACATCACTGACCCAAATGCTTACTGGGTGGGAGGTACTGGAAATTGGTCTGATTCAAACAAATGGGCTGCATCTTCTAACGGTGTGGCTGGAAGTTTTGGTGGTATTCCAGATGCAACAACTGCGGTATTTTTTGATGCAAGTTCTGGATCTGCATCTTCTGTAATTACCATAGATACTTCTGCGACTGCAGGCTCAATCACTATCAGTGGATATACAGGGACAATTGTTCAAAGTGAAGATCTTACAATTACAAACTCTGGTGGCCAGTCTGGAAATTATTCTCAGACATCTGCAGCGACATTTACAGCGACCAATCCTGAAACAAATACATTAACCGTGACAGGAAGTTTTTCTGTAAGCGCAGGTACATTTCGTCGATATACCGGATTGGGTATAAGTACAGACCCTTTCATAATTTATGATGTGTATGGACTACAGGGAATGAAAACTGCGACATCAAGTTCTTATAAATTAAACAACAACATAGATGCCACAAATACAACTGGTTGGAACTCTGGAGCCGGTTTTGATCCAGTGGGCAATTCAACTGTTAATACATTTACAGGAATTTTTGATGGAAATAATTTCACCATAAGCAATTTATTTATTGCCACAACGACATCAAGTTATGTGGGAATTTTTGGATATTCAACAAACCTTATTCAAAATGTATATCTTTCTGGTTTATCTGTTAGTGCAACAAGTACCGCGGGAACTGTAGGTAGTACTGGTTCAGCTGGATCGGATGGAGCATCACCAACTGCGGGTACTAACGGTGGTGCTGGTACTGCGGGTAGTGTTTTATATCTCGGTGGTTTGGTTGGATATAACACAGGAACAATTACAAATGTTGGAGTTGCGGGAAGTGTTACTGGTGCAGGAGGTGCTGGTGGTGCAGGAGGTGCTGGCGGTAACGGTGGAAACACTACAACTGGGACGAACACTGGTGGTTTAGGTGGTTCAGCTGTTAGTAATGCCGCTGCAATTGGCGGTACTGTGTATGTGGGAGGTGTAGTTGGATATTCACAACAAGGAAGTATTGCAACTGCAACAAGTACGGCAACAATTATTGGTACTGGTGGAGCAGGAGGTGCAAGTGGAAATGCAGGAAATGGAGGAAATGGATCAGTCACTGGAGTTGGAACTGGAATTGGTGGAGCAGGCGGTGCAGCTGCAGTAGCTGGAGCCGGAGGCGTTTCTTATGTTGGAGGACTTGTAGGATGGATACAAGCCGGGACAGTGAGTTCCTCTTTCACTACTGGAGAAGTTACTGCGCTAGGTGGTGCAGGTGGTAATGCAGGAACATCTGGTACTGGGGGTAATGCAGGAACTGGTGGTGGAGGATCAAATATTGGAGGAATTGGTGGTGCCGGTGCCGCTGGAGGAATTGGTGGTGTTTCGTATGCAGGTGGATTAGTTGGAAACAATTCAGGAACTATTGAAAATGGAAGTTATGCAACAGGAGTTGTCCAGGCAACTGGTGGTACACCAGGTAACGGTTCAGCGGGAAGTGCGGGTGGTGCTTCTGCCGCGGGTTCAGTGGCTGCTGGTGCATCTGGTGCAACTGCGACTGGAGGTGCTGGTGGTGCTGGAGCAATCGCATACGCTGGAGGACTCGTTGCTCAAAATGGTATATCAGGAATTATTTCAGGCGAAACTTTAGAAGTTTACGCTAGTGGTGTTGTAACGGCAACAGGATCTGCGGGTAAAAATGGTACTACGGGTGGAGCAGGTGGTAGTGCTTCACTTACTACTACAGGTACAGGTGGTGCTGGTGGAGCTGGGTCTGTTGGTGGTGCTGGTGGTGGAGCATATTCAGGTGGCTTGGTTGGATTAAATAATGGAGCGATTAGATATGTAAATTCAACGACTGGACTAGTTAGTGTCGTCGGTGGAGTTGGAGGAGTTGGGGGTACTGGAGGATCCGGTGGTGCAAAGGGATCAGCGGGAACATCTGGTGCCGGGGGTGCATCTGGTGCAGGTGGAGCTGGTGGTACTGCATATGTTGGAGGTGTTGTTGCAAGTAATCTTGGTGTTAATGCATTTGCATCTTCTACAAATGCTGTGTCTGGCACTGGTGGTGCAGGTGGTGCAGGAGCCACAGGTGTGGCGGCCCAGAACGGACTTGCTGGTATTGCTGGCGGAACTGGAGGTGCAGCTGGAGTTTTATATATTGGAGGAATTGCAGGTAACAGCACGTTGTCAGTTAGAGAAAGTTACCATACTACCGGTAGTGTAGTTGGTGTAGCTGGTGCAGGAGGATCTGCTGGCGCAGGTGGTGCTGGTGGTGCATGGACAGGTGGAACACAAGGTGCAGCTGGTGCTGCAACAGTTGGAGGAATTATTTATGCGGGAGGAGTTGTTGGACACAATACAGGAACTACAATTTCTGACTCATATTCAACAAGTAATGTAGAAGGAACATCTGGTGCTGGTGGAGCAGGTGCAAATGGTGGTAATGGATACACTTTCACAACAGGTGTAGCTGGTATTGCGGGTTCAGCGGGAGCTGCAGGTGGTATCGCTTATGCAGGTGGTGTTGTTGGGTACCTTAACAACGGAGAAATTCAAAATTCATATTCAACAGGTATTGCTACATCAACTGGTGGTGTTGGTGGACTCGGAGGTAACGGGGGGAATGGTGGAGCGGGAACTTCAAACACTGGTGGAGCAGGATCGACTGGAGCTGCTGGTGGAGCAGGAGGTGCAGCATTTGGTGGAGGAGTAGTTGGACAGATTATTCTAGGAACAGTTACTAGTAGTTACAATACTGGAAATGTTTTTGTTACTGGTGGTGCAGGTGGTTCTGCTGGAAATGGAGGAACTGGCGGTGTTGGTGGAACAAACTTTGCGGGTGGTATTGGTGCTGCTGCTGGAGCAGGAGGCGCTGGTGGTGTTGCTACTGCAGGAGGTGTAGCAGGACAAAGTGCTGGTGTGATTCAAGATACTTCGTATTCAACAGGTAATGTTACTTCACTTGGAGGAACTGCACAGGTTGGTGGTTCCGGTGGTACCGGAGGTGCGTCAGTGGGAACCTTTGTTGGAGCAGGAGCAGTAGGAGGTACTGGAGGCACGGGTGGTGCTGGTGCCATTGCGTATGCATCTGGAGTTGTTGGTAACAACACAAACACAATTATTAATTCTTATGCAAGTGGAACAATAACTGCAACAGCATCTGCTGGTGCGAATGGTGGTTCAGCGGGTCTTGGTGGCAGTAATGTTTCTGGTGGTGCTTCAAGTACTGGTGCTGCAGGAGCTACAGGTGGAGCAGGAGGTGCGGGTGCAGTTGCATATTCAGGTGGTATTGCTGGTTTAAATACTGCAAGTATAACTTCGGTAAATTTTGAAACTGGTTCTGTTACTTCAATCGGTAGTAATGGTGGAACAGGTGCAACAGGTGGTGCTGGTGGTATCGGTGGTACTGGAGCTCTTGGTGCAGCGGGTGGAACAGGTGGTGCGAGCGGTGCTGGTGGTATTGGATATGCAGGCGGTCTTGTTGCATTTAATTCTGCTGGAGTGGTGAATGATTCATATGCTGATATTGTTGTTACTTCAACAGGAGGATCATCTGGTATCGGTGGGACTGGTGGAGCTGGAGGTGTGGGTGCTGCTGGAGGTGTGGGAGGTGCCGGTGTTGTTGGAGCAGCTGGATATTCTGGTGGAGCAGTTGGTATGAATACAGGTTCTATACATGAGACATATTCTACTGGAAATGCGATAGCAACTGGAGGTGCCGGTGGAGCGAATGGTGGTGGTGGTGTTGGTGGTGATAGAGCAACATCTGCTGGAGGTGCTGGTGGAGCAGCTGGTGCTACTGCAACAAACCTTGGAGGTGTTGGATATGCTGGTGGGCTTATCGGATTTAATTCTACAAATGGAAGTGTGCAAGGTTCTTATGCAACAGGTAATGCAACAGCAACGGGTGGTGCAGGTGCAAATGGTGCTACGGGCGCAAATGGAGGAACATCAACTGGTGCATTTACTGGAGGAACTGGTATTGCGGGTGGTGTCGGAACTGTTGGTGGTGTTGGTGCAGCAGGTGGACTTATTGGATTTAGTGTTGGTGCTGTTGCATCAGATGTTTATGCAAATGGTAATGTTTCTGCAACAGGTGGTGCTGGTGGTGCTGGTGGAAATGCAGGAAATGGAGGTAATAGTGGCGCTGGAGTTGTTGGTGTTGCCGGAGTAGCTGCAGGTGCAGGAGGTGCTGGAGGAGCCTCGTATGCAGGGGGTGTTATGGGTTGGAATGGTGTCATAGCAGGAACAATTAATATTGCAAATAATACAGGAACGGTTAATTCAGCAGGTGGAGCAGGTGGTAATGGTGGTGCAGGTGGTAATGGTGGTGCGGGCGGTAGTTCTACGGGTGCAATAGGTGGTGCCGGTGGTGTAGGAGGCGCTGGTGGTGCCGGTGGTGCGGGGTATGGTGGAGGTATAGCCGGTTCAAATACTGGTGTTATTAGAAATACCAATTATACAATTACTACTATCACTGTCTCAGGTGGAACACCAGGTGTTGGTGGAAACGGAGGTAATGCTGGAGCATCCGGTAATATTTCTGGAAGTGCTGGAGCAACAGGTGGTGCTGGTGGTGCCGGCGGCGCAGGAGGCGCAACATATATAGGAGGACTTGCAGGAGATAATCCAGGACTTATAAATAATTCAATTGTAGTAGGAGATATTACAAGTAGTAATGTTGATGGTGGTGCTGGTGGTGCCGGCGGCGCAGGAGGAAACGGTGCAAGTGGAACTGGTGGTCACACTGGTGGAGTTGGTGGTGCCGGTGGAGCGGGTGGAGCAAGTGGAAACTTATATTTAGGAGGTCTTGTTGGTCAAGGGAACGGAAATATTGCAAATTCAAGTAGTGAGGGTGGTACGATTACCGCTACTTCTGGTGGTGGAGGTGCAAACGGTGGTTCAGGTGGCGCTGGTGGTTCAGGTGGTTCAGGAAGTGGAAGAAATGGAGTAGGAGGTGCTGGAGGTGCCGGCGGTGCAACAGGTGCACTTTTTGTTGGAGGAGCTTTGGGGGGTAACTCTGCTGTTGCTTATATCAATAACCTATTTTCTACCAATAATGTTGTTGTCAATGCTGATACAGGTGGCACAGGAGGATCTGGAGTTGCTGGTGTAAACGGTGCAGCTGGAAGTTCTGGAGGTGCCGGCGGTGCTGGAGGTATTACTCAAGCAACAGCATCAAATGCAGGAGGTCTTATTGGTTCTATTTCAGGAGCTGGAGTTGTATTAAAGGATTCTTATGCTACAGGAAATGTAACAATTACCGGAGACACAGGTGGTGCCGGTGGTATCGGTGGGGTAGGTAGTAATGCTATAAGTGCAGTTGCTGGAGGTGCAGGAGGCATAGGTGGTGCGGGTGGAGCAGGAGGTTTTGCATATGGTGGTGGACTTGTTGGGTTTACAAACACTGGAGTTTCGATTGAATCATCATATTCAACAGGTAATGTTACTGTTGTTGCAGGAAATGGAGGTAATGCTGGTGCGGGTGGTGCAGGTGCAACAGGTGGTGCATCGCAAGTGGGTGGTGCTGGTGGTGCCGGCGGCGCAGGAGGTCTTGGCGGTGCATCATACACAGGTGGACTTGTGGGTCTTGTAACCACAGGAAATATTTCTCATGCATCATCTACCGGTGCAGTGACAGGAACATCTGGAAACGGAGGAAATTCTGGTGCCGGCGGCGCAGGAGGCGCGGGAGGATCTTCTTCAGCAGGAACTGCAGGAACTGTAGGAACAGTGGGTGGTGCAGGTGGTGTAAACTTCACTGGTGGACTTGTTGGTGATAATACTTCACATATATTAAATTCTTATCATATTGGTGGAGCAGTTACTGCAACAAGTGGAAATGGTGGCGTGGGTGGGGCTGGTGGTGCGGCGGGCGCGTCTGGAACAATTACAAATGGTACTGCAGCGACGGGTGGTGCTGGTGCTGCGGGTGGTGTCGGAGGTGCAGTTTCAGTCGGAGGACTTGTTGGAAGAAATGGAGTAACTGCATTATCTGCAAGTATTACAGATTCATATGCAACAACTAGTGTTACAGCTGTTGGTGGAAATGGAGGTGCAGGAGGAGTGGGTGGTGTTGGTGGAGATGGTTCTGCTGGAACTAACCACGCTGGTGGAGTGGGTGGTGCAGCAGGTGCCGGAGGTGCTGGTGCGATTACTCTTGCAGCATCAGTTCAAGCGGGGGGACTTGCGGGTCAAAATGTTTTAGGAACAATTACAAATAGTTATGCAAAAACAGGAACTGTAACAGCGACTGGTGGTACGGGTGGTGCTTCTGCGCTTGGTGGTGCTGGTGGTACTGGTACAGGTACAGCGCTTAACGGTATTGGTGGAGCGGGATCAAACGGTGGTGCAGGTGGTGCTGTTTATGCTGGCGGTCTTGTTGGATACAGCACTGGTGTTATCCAAGATGGATCATATTCAAAAACAACACTTACATTAACAGGCGGTACTGGGGCAAACGGTGCAAATGGTATTTCAGGTTCATCAGGTACTGGTGTTGCCGGAAGTGTTCCTGGTACTGGTGGTGCTTCAGGAGTTGTTTATGCAGGAGGTCTAGCGGGATACGCAACAGCAGATGTTATTTCTTCTTACGCCAGCTATGATGCCGGCGCGGGAACAGGTAATATCTCTGTGACAGGTGGAACTCCAGGAAATGGTGGTAATGCTGGTAATGGTGGTTCAGGAAAAGCAGGTGGAAGTGCTGGTGGAGCTGGTGCTGTTGCAACACTTGGTGTTGGAGGCGCATCTTCTGGTGCGTTTGTGGGTGGTCTAATTGGATTTAGTTCTGGTGTTATTACATCTTCATACGCAACTAACTTAAGTATTTCTGGAAGTGAGCAGGCAGGAGGTAATGGTGGTACTGGCGGAAATGGAGGAACAGGAGTTGGTGCATTTAACGGTGGTGTTGGTGCAGTTGGTGGCGCAGGAGGTGCCGGTGGTATTCGTGCATACGGCGGACTTGTTGGTGATTATCTATCAACACTTGGTTCGATTCAAGATACTTCATATTCAAATATAAATATTTCTGTTACAGGCGGTACTGGTGGTAATGGTGGAAATGGTGGTGCTGGTGGAACATCAGGAGCAAGTCAGTCGAGTGGTACGGCAGCTGTTGCTGGTGTTGGTGGAAATGGTGGTGCCGGTGCCGCGACATATGGAGGAGGGTTGGTTGGTCGTATCACGGGTACTACACAAGTAATGAGAATTTCAAATGTTTATGCAACTGGTAATGTCAGTGTTGTGGGTGGCACGGGTGGAAATGGTGGTACAGGTGGTACTGGTGGTGATGGCTCAACTGGAAGTTCTACTCACACAGGATCCGCCGGGGGATTGGGAGGAGTCGCTGGTGTTGGTGGTGAAGCAGATGCAGGTGGATTGATTGGTTTATCCAACTTAACAACTGGATCAATTGACTATCTTTCTAACTATGCAACTGGCAGTGTTAGTGCAACTGGCGGAAATGCAGGTACTCAGGGAACTTCTGGTGCAGGAGGATCTTCAGCTTCAGGTGCTACTGGGGGCGCAGGAGGAGCTGCAGTTGGAACTCCACCAGCAGGCGGTGCGGCATATGCAGGTGGACTTATTGGCATTCATAGAATTACAACAACACCTGCGGGCAGTAGTATTGCAAATTCATATTCAACCGGAGTTGTCAGTGCACAAGGTGGAGTTGGTGCTGTTGGTAGTACTGGAGGCGCAGGTGCAACAGGGGGAACAATAGGTGGCGCCGGTGGTGCAGGAGGTGCGGGAGGAATTGGCGGTGAAGCAGATGCAGGTGGGCTTGTTGCTCTTGCGAGTGTTACAACAGGATTTATTCACTATCTAGATAATTATTCTATTACTAGTTCTGTAAGTGCAACAGGAGGTGTATCAGGTGTTGGCGGAAGTGCTGGTAGTTCAGCTTCTGGAGGATCTGGAGTTGGAGGTGCAACAGGTGCGAGTGGTGCGAGTTCAGCCGGAGGCGCAGCATACGCTGGTGGACTTGTTGCACAGACAACAAACACTGCAAGTAATAACTTACAAATTACTACAAATTATTCTACGCGAGCAGTGACTGCGACCGGTGGTGCTAGTGGTAACGGAGCAAATGGTGTTGCTGGAGGTGCAGGTGGAACAGCTTCAATCGGAGGAGTGGGTGGTGCCGGTGGTGCTACAGGAGCCGGCGGTGCAGCATATGCTGGCGGACTTATTGGTTCAAACGGAACTGCTGCGGGAGCTGGTGGTGGAATCATAGAAAATTATTCATATGCAACTGGAGCAGTGAGTGCAACCGGAGGAGCTGTTGGAACTCCAGGTAATGGAGCATCAGCAGGTGCAAGTAATAGTGGTACTGCAACAACAGGAGCAACTGGTGGTGCCGGAGGTGCATCAGGTGCCGGAGGTGCAGCATATGCTGGCGGACTTGTTGCAAACAATGCTGCTACAGGAGTTATTTTAAATTCGTATTCAACAAGTACTGTTACATCTTTAGGACAAACTGGTGGTACAGGTGGAACTGGGGGAACTGGGGGTAATGCATCTCTCAGTACAGGTATCGGAGGAACAGGTGGAGTTGGTGGTGCAGCTGGTGCAGGTGGTGCTAGTTATGCTGGAGGTTTTGTTGCAAACAATGTAAACGCAGCGAACACAATTACAACTAGTTATTCGGCAGGAGCAACAGTACAAGCTACTTCTGGTACTGGCGGTATTGGTGGTATTGGTGGAAATGGTGGAGCTCCAGGGACTGCGGTTGCTGGTGGTGCCGGTGGATCGGCAGGTGCAGCAGGCGCTGGTGGAGTACTATATATAGGAGGTTTCGTTGGATTTAATAACGGTACGATTCAGACAAATTCATATTCATCAGTAGCTGGAGTCACAGGAATTTCAGGTGCCGGTGGTCAAGGAGGTACAGGAGGAAACGGTGCTAATGGTGCAGATGGTACGAGTGGTGCTGGTGCTACTGGTGGGGTTGGAGGCGCTGGAACAGCAGGAGGTGCTGGAAGTATTGGATATGGCGGTGGATTTGTTGGATGGCACAACACTGCTAGAACAATTAGTGATGCGTTTGCGCGAGGTGACTTCACGCTTTCTGGTGGAGCAGGAGGTGCAGGAGGAACAGGAGGTAATGGTGGTAACGGAGGTAATGGAGCATCTGCTGGTACAGGAGGTACGGGTGGTGCAGCTGGAGCAAGTAGTGCTGGTACTGTTGGTGGGCTGCAACACGGGGGAGGATTTGCTGGATATAACTTAGGAACTATAACAACAGTTTATTCAGTTGGCGCGGTTTCAGTTACAGGCGCTGCTGGTGGTGTTGGAGGTAACGGAGGAAATGGTGGTGCCGGTGGTGCTGGTGGTCCAACTGGTGCTGGAGGTGCAGGTGGTGCACAAGGTGCAACTGCCGCAGGAGGTGCAGGTGGTGCACTTCATGCAGGAGGATTGATTGGATACAATTTTACTGCCGGAGTAGTTGCTTATTCATGGACAGCGGGTACTGTAACAACTGTTGGTGGTGCAGGTGGTAACGGTGGTGTTCGAGGTCTTTCTGGTACAGGAGGAACTGGAGGCACTGGTGCTGGAGGTGCCGGTGGTGCTGGTATTGCCGGTGGTGCTGGAGGTGCAGGAGGTGCAAGTAATACAGGTGGTCTTGTTGGTTCAAATATTACGACAGGATCTTTTCATACAAGTTATGCATCAACAACAGTTACTATGACGGGTGGTGTTGGAGGAGCTGGTGGAGTTGGTGGAAAGGGAGGTAATGGTGGCATAGGTGGATCTGGTGGAAATGGTGGTGCAGGTGCTGTCGGATTGGTGGGTGGTGTTGGTGGTGTAGGTGGTGCTGTTACGGGTGGTGGTTTAGTTGGAAATAATACTGGAACAATCACAAACGCCTACGCACTTGGTAATACCACAGCGACTGCGGGAACTTCTGGAGTGGGTGGTGTCGGAGGAGCCGGTGGAAACGGTGGCGCTGCTGGTGGTGCTAGTGCTGGTACAAATGGTAATGGTGCAACAGGTGGAGCTGGTGGTGCAGGAGCAAATGCACATGTCGGCGGATTATTAGGAGCTCACAATACTTCTGTTGTTACAAATACGTATTCAGTAGGTGTTCCTTCAGGAACTAAAACAAATGGAGTTGCTGGTGGTGCCGGTGGTGCAGCGGGAACAGGTGGTACAGGTGGTTCATCCGGAAGTGCTGGTGCAACTGGAGCATCTTCGTCAACACAATATGTAGGAGGTCTAACTGGTAATCCAGCTGGAGGCACATATTCATCAAACTATTGGGATACAGGCACATCTGGATTTATAGCAGGTGACGGAGTTGGTAACGGAGCAGATCCTTCTGGAATGACTGGAAAGTCAAATTCTGAAATGAAACAAGAAATTACTTTCTCTGGCTGGGATTTTACTACTTTGCCAGTATGGCAAATAGTAGAGACTAGTACTTATCCATATTTTAATTATCAATATGAACCTGATGCACCGACAAATATTATCGCAGTCGGTGGCAATGGTCAGGCAACAATTACATTTACACCACCAGCAAATACTGGAGGGTCTTTGATAACTTCTTACGTGGTGACATCAAGTCCTGGCGGATTTACAGCAACAGGAGGTTCATCTCCTATAACAATTACAGGTCTTACAAATGGAACGACTTATACGTTTACTGTTACTGCAACAAATGCATATGGAACAAGTATATCTTCTGGGACAAGTAATTCTGTAACACCAGCAACTACACCTGACGCACCAACTGGTGTTACAGCAACTCGTGGAAATGGGGAAGCAACAATTACATTTACAGCACCTGTTTCAAATGGAGGTGCATCAATTTCATATTACACAGTGTCATCAAACACTGGAGGTTTTGTTGCTTATGGTGGGTCATCTCCTATAACAATTACAGGACTGACAAATGGTCAAGCTTATACATTTACAGTGACAGCCACAAACTCTGTTGGAACAAGTACTCCTTCAAGTACTTCAAATTCTGTAACACCAGCTACAGTTCCAAACGCACCGACCAGTGTTACTGCTGTTGGTGGAAATGGACAAGCAACAATTTCTTTTACAGCACCAATAGATAATGGTGGCGATACAATTTCATATTACACAGTGTCATCAAACACTGGAGGTTTCGTGGTGTATGGCGGCTCATCACCAATAGTTGTGACTGGTTTAACAAATGGAAGTTCATACACATTTACAGTGACAGCAACAAACTCTGTTGGAACAAGTACTGCATCAGGAGCAAGTAATTCTGTAACTCCTGCAACAGTTCCAGACGCACCAACTATTGGAACAGCTACTCGAGGAAATGGACAAGCAACAATTACTTTTAGCGCACCTGTTTCAAACGGTGGGTCTGCGATAACTTCATACACTGTTACTTCAAGTCCAGGAGGATTTACTGCAACAGGTGGATCATCGCCATTAACAGTGACAGGACTCACAAACGGTCAAGCATATACATTTACAGTAGTTGCAACAAATGCTGTTGGTGATAGTTCTGCATCGAGCGCAACAAGTAGTGTGACACCAGCAACTACACCTGACGCACCAACTGGTGTTACAGCTGTTCGTGGAAACGGCCAGGCGACAATTTCATTTAGTGCACCATCCTCAAATGGAGGAGATGCAATTTCATATTACACAGTTACATCAAGCACTGGTGGACTTATTGCATACGGAGCTTCTTCACCAATAACAGTAACAGGACTTTCAAATGGAACAGCTTATACATTTACAGTGACAGCAACAAACGCAGTAGGAACAAGTACCGCATCAAGTGCAAGTAATTCAGTTTCTCCTGCAACAGTTCCAGATGCACCGATAATTGGAACTGCAACAGCTGGTGATGGTCAAGCAACTGTCACATTTAGTGCTGGCGCGAGTGATGGATATTCTTCAGTACTATATTACACAGTGTCATCTAACACTGGAGGATTTGTAGTTTATAGTGGTGCGTCACCTGTAGTTGTTACAGGTCTTACAAATGGAACAACATATAACTTTACAGTTACTGCAACAAACGCAGTTGGCACAAGTTCACCATCAACTGCAACAAATTCTGTGATGCCTGTTACTGCACCAGGTGCTCCAACAAGTGTCACAGCAGTTAGTGGAAACGGGGAAGCAACAATTACATTTACAGCACCTGTTTCAAATGGAGGATCAGCTATCACAACATATACAGTGTCATCTAACACAGGTGGATTTACTGCGACAGGAGGTTCATCACCAATAACAGTAACAGGTCTGACAAACGGAACAACATATACTTTCACTGTCACAGCAAGCAATGCTTATGGTACAAGTACACAATCAGCAACAAGTAATTCTGTAGTTCCTGCAACAACTCCTGATGCACCAACAAGTGTCACAGCAACAAGAGGAAATGGACAAGCTACAATCACGTTCACAGCTCCAGCTTCAAATGGTGGATCTGGAATAATACGATATACAGTCACTTCAAACACTGGAGGGTTTACGGCAGAGGGTGGGTCTTCACCAATAACAGTAACAGGACTTTCAAACGGAACAGCATATACATTTACAGTTACGGCAACAAACGCAGTGGGAACAAGTACAGCATCTAGTGCAAGTAATTCTGTAACACCAGCAACTACACCAGATGCACCAACAAGTGTTACCGCAGTACGTGGAAATGGTGAAGCAACAATTTCGTTTACTGCTTCAGCAAGTAATGGCGGTTCAAGTATTACAACTTACACAGTGTCATCTAACACAGGAGGATTTACAGCAACAGGTGGCTCATCTCCTATAACAGTGACTGGTCTTACAAATGGAACGACATATACTTTCACTGTTACTGCAAGTAATGCATTAGGCACAAGTACACAGTCATCGACAAGTAATTCTGTAGTTCCTGCTACAAGTCCAGACGCACCAACTATCGGAACAGCAACAGCTGGTAACGGGGAAGTTACAGTTACATTCACTGCACCCGTTTCAAATGGTGGCGATGCAATTTCATACTACACAGTGTCATCTAACACTGGAGGTTTCGTTGTGTACGGCGGTTCATCACCAATAGTTGTAACTGGTCTTACAAACGGTCAAGCCTATACATTTAGTGTTACTGCAACAAACGCAGTGGGAACAAGTTCTCCATCATCTTCAACTAGTTCTGTAACACCTGCAACAAGTCCAGACGCACCAACTATCGGAACAGCAACCTCAGGAAATGGAGAAGTTACAGTTACATTTACACCACCAGCTTCAAACGGAGGATCTGCAATAACTTATTACACTGTTACATCTAATACTGGAGGACATATTGCTTATGCTGGCTCATCACCAATAACAGTAACAGGACTTTCAAATGGCCAGGCTTATACTTTCACTGTTACTGCAACAAATGCATATGGAACAAGTACAGCTTCATCTGCAACTAGTTCAGTAACTCCAGCAACTGCACCAGATGCACCAACAAATGTTGCAGGATCTATTGGTGACACTGTCGCGAATGTTTCTTGGTCAGCACCAGCTTCAAACGGAGGATCTGCAATAACTTATTACACTGTTACATCTAACACAGGAGGTCACTCAACAACTACAAGTAACACAACAGCTGTAGTTACTGGTCTTACAAACGGAGTGACTTATACATTTACGGTTACAGCAACAAATGCACTTGGAACTAGTACAGCATCTGGAACAAGTAACGGAGTGACACCTGCAACTGTTCCTACAGCACCATTAAACCTTGCAGCTACAGTGCAAGATAGTAGCATTGATCTTTCTTGGTCAGCACCTTCATCAAACGGTGGATCAACTCTTACTGACTATATTATCGAATATCAACTTTCTAGTGGTGGAACATGGACTGTATTCTCAGATGGAGTAGGAACAACACCCGCAACAACAGTTACAAGTTTGTCTAATGACAACTCATACGATTTTAGAATTTATGCAAAGAATATTGTTGGAACAAGCACTGCTTCATCTATTGTAAGTGCAACGCCGGGACCACCAGCGCAGGTTTTGGTACAGGGCTTTAGTGATTTAACTTCACCAAGTATTGGAACTGACATTAGAATAACTAACGAAGGATCTGTTACATATGAGTATCAATATACATGGTGTATTACTGACTCATCATCAAACCTGTGTGGAGGTGGAGACGATATATTTAGTTCAACTGCTGCAAAGTTTATAGATTCAAGTGAAAATTTTGATACTACACTTAACTCAACAGTTCCAACAACAGGAAGTTATTGGTTCCATTTAACAGTGAACTTTGGTTCTGATTCCTCTGTAGCTTCACAATCATTCACAGCTGTTTCTGGTTCTGCAACTTCACCAGATGCACCAACTATTGGAACTGCAACAGCTGGTGATGGTCAGGCTACTGTAACATTTACAGCTCCATCATATGATGGTGGTTCGCCTATAACTTACTATACTGTTTCTTCTAATACTGGTGGATTTGTAAAATATAGTAGTGGTTCTCCAGTAACTTTAACAGGTCTTACAAACGGCCAAGCGTATAGCTTTAGTGTTACAGCTACAAACGCAGTGGGTACAAGTACTGCATCTAGTGCAAGTAACTCAGTAACTCCAACAGCTGTAGTAAATCCACCTTCTGGCGGTGGAGGGGGCGGAGGGGGCGGAGG
>JACCDG010868218.1_pt1 | contig 38957 bp, 29 predicted proteins | sample 7442471 | NCBI WGS metagenome assembly JACCDG01 (sample SAMN15323444, study PRJNA562643) | freshwater metagenome | isolation source: river surface water | place: USA:Blue River Watershed | collected 2017-08-17 | reverse complement strand
TTCAGTATTTGCCCTGACTCTTCGTTGCTCGTCATCACATATGTCCAATATGTATCCTCCTCGACGCCTCGATTCAGGGCAAATACTGAATTCAGGATCGGGAAAGATTTATTGGACGAGGTACTAGTTAGGCTAAATCACTTGCCAAGTCAAAAAACACTTGTGTTGACTGACACTAGTTCGATAAAAATGAGATGGGGAATTTTTCGGGGTTAATACTATCGCCAGATAGTGTGGAAGAGGGGAAGTCGTGAGAATATTTTATCAATTATTGTTTGTGTCTTTGGTTTTTGTGAGCAGTGATGTGAAAGTCTTTGGGGATGTATCGGGAATTTCATCCGATAGTCTCTGGAGATTGAACAAGATTTATGACATGGGCAATTCGGATCCGGTCATCAAAAATTGGATCGATCGACGAATGACGGATGTGATCAAGGATCCGCTAGATGCAGAGATGGACTCGATTCTTGGGTCGAGTCCGGTTGCGGCAGAGCTTCGACCTGGAGTCGTGCAACAAGTAAAAGACGGCATTGCGCAATCATATCGGGCGCATCTCGGAAATGCAGCACAGGCACTTCCTGGAAAAGATGGCCAATATCAATTTCTTTATGAACTGGTGCAAGAAGCGGCATTAAAGCTAAATTTTCAGCGTGATGCTCGAACCAAGATAAAGGTTTTCGTTTTATCGGATCCAAATCAAAATGCGTATACCTATAGTTCGGGTGATGAAATTCACGTCGTTGTATTTGAAGGACTTCTTCAGAATATGGCCCGAGATGAGTATCAGGTAGATGGGATCACCTACTATAAAGATATCGGAGAATTGAGACAGGTGATTGGACACGAGCTGTTTCACATCAAGGGGAAACATATTGAAAATCAGACAATGATCTTCGCGATTTTCTTTGCAGTGGGCGAGAACGTGATTCCTACTGAGTTTGATGGAGGCTTAGAATCTTCGAAGGATGCTGCACAGTTGGCAGCACTCCGTTCTGCTCAGCTCGACTCGATTCTGGGAAAGATGGCAGAATCGCTGTTTCCTCATGCGCAGGGGGAGCTTCAGAGAAAAATTATTCAACAGTCACTTCCAGGCATCAAAGATCAAATTCGAAAGTCTGCACAACTATTGAAGGCACGAGTGGGGCAAAAATCTCTTGAGAGATTGGCCGTTAGATTGTTTAAGGCGGCTCGGGGAGTTGAATCTGATTCTGAAGCTGCTTTTGATATGAAAGCATTTAAACAATTGCAAGAAGACTTGAAGCGGCTCAGTCGATCACAAGAAACCTCATGTGATAATGCGGGTTATATCGTGAATGGTGATCATAAATCGAGTGTGCTCTCTTATGCTCGGCTAGCGGGTGGGAAGGGTGTCAAGTATGAGGCAATCGAGCGACAGATTCGAATTTTGCACGAACTGATTAATGGAGAGCAATCGGGTGATCCTTATGCGCAGCCTGGCAGATCTCATCCAGAGACGCTCTTTAGAGCCGCTCAGTTTGATATGTTTAGAAATACTGACGCCTATCGAATTTTCTCAAATCCATTTCGGCGAGCGTTATACGACTACTTGTCATTATCAAAGACGATCATGGATCTAGAACATCGCGTGCGGTCACGTGAAGTCATGGAGATTTCTCAGAGAGGAAATCTGAATCTGAATCGAGAGAGCTTGATTGCTATGGCGAAGAATCTTTCGCGCTGGTTAGAAAACCAATTGATCGCGGAACTCGTTGCCAATAGCCCGAAGGCGAAGGGTCAAAGTCCGTCGATTCCGTTGTTTACAGAATTCGTCAAAGCGATGAAGCGAGTTCTCTATCGTGATGGTGACGAGAGAGAAGTTGTTGAAGCGCATGAACTCAGAGACGAAATGGGCAAGGCGAAACGCTTGGTTCAGGATCTCGTGGTTCGAATTGAAAAAGAAATTTCGCATCCACTTTACAAAGCAAAGTTGATTGAAATGCTGCATCAATTAGTGCCCCCTGAAGCAGCGAATGAATTTGAGCTTAACGAGCTGTCGGCACTCATCAGCGCTTGCCACTCTGTTTCACCTGAACCGACAGACGCCGCTGCGAATGGTGGGTGACATTTTTTAGAAGTGGGTGGAAAATACGAGTACGATGAATAGCTTTTTTAGACGTATTCGTTTTCTCACCCATAGTGATGTTCAATTTAGGCTGGCATCCGTATTTATGGTATGGCTGCTGGCCTTTGTAGCTATATTTTGTCTGATTTTCTTTGTGAATTTTGCAGCGTTCAGTGAGCGAGCTGAGAGCATGTCAATTCACGATCAGCTATTAACGAAGGTCTTGCTCGTCGAACAGTCGAAGAGTTTGGCGCTTTGGTATGGCATCGCCATTGTTGCATATATCGCGCTGATGTTTGTTTATGTATTGGCGTACAGCCACCGCTTAACGGGACCAATCTATAAGATTACGAAAATCTTTGAACATGCCGCACAGAGTGGCGACCTCCCCAAAAAAATTGTGCTGCGCAAATCAGATGCCTTTACCGAGCTAGCCGATGCGATCAACAAATATATTGATAAGAAGTCGGCGTAAAAACTGATGTACGGTTTTTCGAATCATTTGGAGTATATCGGCACGGCTTGTTTCTTTCTTTCAATATTGCATACATTTTTGGTGAGCTTCTTTCGTCGATGGGCGAAACGTTATCCAGAGGGATCTGTTTTAGAAAATGTCTTTCATTTTTTGGGTGAGGTGGAAGTTGTTTTTGGTCTTTGGGCTGCGATTTTTTTAGGTTTCGTCTTTTCGTCGATTGGCTCGAGCTCTGCTATTGAGTTTTTAAATAGGCAGTCTTTTGCTGAGCCGTTGTTTGTTTTTGTGATTATGTCGGTGTGTTCAACGAAGCCGATTGTTTCATTTGCAAAGATAGTGATTTATAGACTGGCGTCTTTGGTTCCAATTCTTTCAAAAAGCCGCGCGCGATATTTTGTGACCTTAACGCTGGGGCCATTGCTAGGAAGTTTTATTACTGAGCCAGCGGCAATGACAGTGACAGCATTTATTCTGCTCGACGAATTTTTTTCAAAGGAAGTGAGCAATCGCTTCAGATACTTGTCACTCGGTGTATTATTTGTGAATGTTTCAATTGGTGGCGTTCTCACACCGTATGCAGCGCCTCCGGTTCTGATGGTTGCCACTAAATGGGCATGGGATCTTTCATTCATGATGAATCACTTCGCATGGAAGGCGGCGCTCGGGGTGATTCTGAATTCGATGATTGGCTTATGGATGCTGCGTGCTGAATTTTCAAAATTAAAACCTCGAGCGACTGAAGTTTTAGGAATGCCTTTTTGGATAGTTGGAATTCATTTGGTATTTCTTATCGGGTTGGTCAGTGTGCATCAGGTGCCAGTATTGGTCGTTGGTCTCTTTCTTTTCTTTTTGGGTTTTTATCAAATTAGCGGTGAGTATCAGACAGAGATTAAATTGAAAGAATCACTGCTCGTGGCTTTTTTTCTTGCCGGACTCGTGATTCTGGGATCCGTTCAGTCGTGGTGGTTGCAGCCGTTGTTGGTTGGGCTCAATTCATTGCAACTTTATTTGGGGTCGATTGGTTTGACTTCTGTGACAGACAACGCGGCACTGACTTATTTGGGATCTCAAGTCGCCGATATTTCGGAGTCATTTAAGTATTTGCTTGTGGCCGGTGCGGTGGTGGGTGGTGGTGTGACGGTTATCGCGAATGCTCCGAATCCTGCAGGATATTCTATTCTTCAGGGCACTTTTGGTTCCCGCGGAATTAATCCGTTGAAACTAGCGCTCGCAGCGTTAATTCCCACCTTGGTAGCTGCGCTTATATTCTGGGTGCGATAGCCTGAAGAGCTCACACCAAATCCTCATGATCCGGGAGATCGCCAGGAGCCAGGGTTAATTTGACTCTTCTGGTTTTAACAGGGTCCCCATAGAGAGATAGACATGGAGACCATCCATTTTTTGTAATTAAGAAATGTAAAACCCCTCTAAAGGCTATGAAATTTTATTCGTAGAAATGAAATTTGCATGGCTTAGGGAGGGGGAGACTTGACGTCTCAAGAGAAATTGATTCGCATTTTCACAGGTCTTCAAGACTCAAGATTTATTTTAAGTCGATTTTTAACACGCAAGGAGGAAAGGAAGTGGATATATGAGGTGATCCCCGACGATCAGCCTCGGCTTTGCTCGCGTTGTCATCGAGAAGGGATCAAGCATGATCAGCAATGGATTGAGCTGAAAGATTTACCGATGGGATTGGAAGCTCAAGTGGTGGTGTTAAAAGTGAAGCGTTGGATCGTGGATTGCCCGTACTGCTGGATTCGAGTGAAAGAACATATGCCCTTTCGAGGACGCTTTGGAAGAATTACTCGCTACCAAGATGATCACGGTGAAAGACGTGGCTCGGATGTTTCGGTTGGATTATGATTTGGTGTATCGAATTGATTTTAAAGTGCTTGAAGCGATCGTGAAAGTTTACGAATCGCCTAATCCTCCCGGCGTGTATTTCCCGATACCGCTATTTTCCGCTACTTTAGCGGGGTTCACAAATAGTCTCTTCGTCTTATTATCGAGGCGGGAAAATTCCGTCTCTACAGAAGCCTGCCAATGCGATGTCGCATAAGATTATTTCTGGATCAAAGATTTTTTCTTTTAAGCCGTTTAGAAGTTGGCCAAGGTGCCGTACTTGGCGGCAAGCGTTCCAAATCGTCGAAATCGTGAATCTTATCGAAGAGTAGTCGAGGAAAAGGATGCAAGCGAATGAATGTATGCGGCTGAGAAATCAACCTTAAGCCGTCGCGCCTCGCAATTTCAAGAGTCACTTTGTGATCTTTGGGAGTAAAGTCTAACGGAGTAAAATAATCGATTGATGGGTCAAAACGAATCGAGTTTCCCATATGATGACGCTCAGGATTATCCACCAATCTTACATCTTCGAGATTTGCGCCGAGCTCAATGAGCAATCCAGAATACATGCACGCGACATCTCGACAAAGCCCTACATCCAATTTTTCATTCGCCGCTACAAGACCCTTTTGAGGCGACAACACAGGACGAAGTGCTGTTGAGCGTGATTCGTAAAGCCCTTCAGAGTAGGAGCCGTTGGCGAAAATCAGTCCAAGTTGAAGGGCCAATATTTCTCTTTCAAATCGAGTGAGCATTTTCCAGAGATTGTGTTTCTCCGGCGGTTCAATTGCAATTCTAATGTGTTCTTTCCAATCCGCCACCATCTGGTTCTCAATATTAATGCCTTCGTATCCAAAATCATCTGGCCGCTCACCCAGCACTACATCCTTGGGATTTATATCTGTACTCAAGGCTGGCCACATTTGAGGTAAATCATCTGGCGGGTTCGATAATTTCCTTTTGGCGGCAGTGACTCTTGCCTGTTCCAAAACTAGTTTAGCTGCTTGATCTCCGACCTGCTGTAGACTCGCCTTAAAATTTATTTTGGAAAGAACGTAGCTGCAAAGCTCGTTCGCCTGTGCTGTCGTAGAAACTGTAACGGAAAAAATTATCAGAACTTTTGTAACCATGTGCAACATCCGGTAGCCGAACACCGTCGACTCGGGATTGCCGAATTTTCTACAGACCAAGCTCACATAGAGAATATATGCAAGATTTAGGCCGACACAACCGGCCCTGTCTTAGCCGCGAATTGGGGGCAATCCCTTTTTTAAAGGATTGGATCCCTTTGATCTTAGAGTGAAAAAATATTTAGTCGTTTTGGATAGTAAGACCAAGGAAGCGATGCCCTATAAAATCGATGCTGATCATTTAATTGATCACCTATGGAGTGTTTATAAAACGAAGGCCGTCACTGAAATGCCTGCCGCTCCCGTTCGCTCAGACATTCAAAAGATAAAATATCCCCAATATGAAGATTCGTCTGAAGATGCACTAGTAGCGCCGTTTGTTCAGCAGGATCTGCCAATCGCAAAGCCTGAGTTTCAAATAAGCCTTCCAAAACTTAGCGATGAAAAGCTGAGAGAATTCATAAATGAAACAATGAAGATTTCGAATAGCAGTAATGTCTTAGAGATTCGGAAATACGACGATCGTTATTTTCAATTGATACCGAAGGAGAAGTTGGCGCCCCGAAGAATTGATTTATTCGATGAATTTCTTCGATCGACTCCATATTTTTTCAATCAGAAATGAATTCGTAAGATTTTATTGGCCTAAGCCTCCGCCACACACGAGTATCTCTTTCGTTGATCCCATTTAAATTCCAATTTTCTCAATTCGCCGCTCGGCGGAACCGGCATTGTGGCGCCGGAATTGAGCTTTAGATGTCCTCCCCGTCATCTAATCGTAGTCTGGAGGGGCGCCAGAGCCGAACTGTCAGAAATTTCGGGCATTTTTTATGGCCGATGGTTAGAATGAGCAAAGTGAAGCTATCATCTCCTCAGAAACGACAAATTTCTCAGCTTTGTAAAAAGTTGCGGCTTGATTTTTTGCGGTTATTTGGAAGTTCGGTCTCGGATTTTAGTCGAGCAGGGGACGTTGACTTGGTGTTTGGATGCCGGGACCTGAGTCTAAGAGACTATTCATTTTTTGTGTCTGAATTACAGAAGATCTTTAAGAAGGAGATCGATTTAGTCAGGCTTGCACCCGGACTTTCGGGGGTTTTGGTTCGCGAAATTGCGGGTTCGTCGCAGGAGCTGTGGAGAGCTTCTGATCGAGGCTTTGAAAAGTATGTGATCCTTTTAGATACCATGCTTGCGGTTGCGGAAGATGATCGGCTTTCAATGCCTCCAGAGTTGCAGAGACAAAACAGAAAACTGAAGTTAAAGAGACTTTATGTCCCCTGAAGTTATCGGTCGAAAACTTGACTCATTGTTTGAGATTTTGAAGGATCTGAAGCCCCATGCGGTTGCTGATCGCCATTCTCAGCGCCAGAAGCATTACGAAATTGAACGTTTGCTACAGCTTGCCGTAGATTTGTCGATTGCGATTGGACGTCGCGTTTTACTTTTAAAAAAAATAGATTCTCCCGATTCAGCCAGGGATGTTTTTATTACGATGGGCGCGAATCGGATCATTTCTAAAAAATTGGCGGCAGGGCTTGCTGATGCGGTAGGCTTAAGAAATATTCTTGTGCATGAATATCAAAAAATTGACGAAGATATTTTGTTTGGTGGGCTCAAAAATGGCTTTCAGAACTTTCGAATGTTTGCCAAAAAAATGGAAACATTTGTCTAACCGAGGGCCGTGAGAACATTTTGGCGTCTATTCATTGAGTTCGGTCACCAGCGCATACATGGGCTCTCGATCATCGAGAAGCCGGGCCCTAGGCCGACCGTTTACTGTTGAGTGTGATGGTCGTACTTGCGAGCCAAGGAAGATACGGCTAGAAGTTGACGCTCTATGAAAGTGGCATTCAGGGGCAGTTCGATTGGTTAATATGACGATTGATTCGCCGAATCTCAGACTTGAGAATTTTATGAATTTGCCCCGTTATTCTAAGATTTACGAGCCGATCAATGCCGGAAATTCAGTGGCCATTGATCTGCGTCGTACAGACACTGTTTGGACTCTCAACAATGGAGAGCTGACATCCACACGCCTGACAAAATACAAGGGCCAAGTGATCTTTAGATTCGAAACCGTTGACGGCAAGAAACCATTCACAAAAATATTTAAACTTTCTGTCGATCAGTCTCAATCAGGTGATTACAAGCGGTATTTAAAAACTGGATTTACAGATTTTGAAAAACAGAAATCGGATACCTTCGAATCACCAGACGGAAAAACAGTCTTTCGCCGTTTGATTAGCACTTCCGAAGATCGTGCGGCCTTTGGAGCGCCAGTTCCGTGTGATCCAGGCCGTGTCACAGACTTTAGAAATTTCTTAACTTCTCGTCGATCGACGGGACTGGCTGCACCTGGATCCCGGGTAAAATCAGAAATTCTGAGCTTTCCGAGTATTTATGGACGTGTGCGTTTTGTGACGGCACTAAAAGATGAAAACAGCGAGCAGTCGACAGATTTGATAAATAAAAATATCAGATTTTTCCGCGGCTTTGATCTCAACGACAAAGACCTCGCGGCTCAAATGACTGCCGATAAATCAAGTGCACTCTACGAGGCTTATCAAGAGCCGATAGCTGAGCTTGTTGATGGTGACATGATTTCGTTTGGGACGACGACACCGGCAAAAGCAAAATTGAGATTTTTGACGATCAGAAATCCGACGGATTCGATTATCAAAGTGGTTGCACCTCCACAGTTTTCGAGTTCTGCATTTCAACTTTTTCAATCAACTTCGCTGGCGATGGCTCCTTATGGGAGTTCGCAATTGCTGTTGAAATTCGCACCTTGGGCGCCAGCGAGTTATTATGCGTCGATCAATATTCAATTGAATGATGGAGTTAAGGAAGGCCATACCTTTTGGTTGGCAGGTGAAGTGAGTGAGACGGGGCTTGCTGCAGCAACGGCGCCGACTCCAGTATTGCCCGTTGTCTATATTGATGGTCGGGCCGTCACTGACAAAATGGACATCGAGACAGATCTTGGGGGTGTGACTTACCAAGGCGCGCCACGGTGGCTCGAATTTATGGTAAGAAATCCAACGCAGGCAGATATTGAGATTTCGAGTCTTTCGACCGGCGGTGGATTTATTCTCGATCGCAATGAATGGAGCAAGCGAGGCTCTCGAATTCTTAGACCTGGCGAATCGATTCGCCTTCAGATTTCTATCAACCCGTCTAAGGTTGGAGCCAAAACTTCTCAAGTGAAAGTGGGCTATAAAGTTGCTGGGCTCAGTCGAGTCTGGGAAGCTCCCGTGGCCGGAATCGTCTGGGGAGCTTCGCTTGCTGAAACAGAGATGCGCAGCGGTGTTGAGCCGGCACCATCACCATCACCGTCAGCTAGTCAGGGCATTCTAGGCCGAGAAATTATTGATCTCGCAAAGGCAACAACGAAAGACGCATTTGTAAAAGCCTTCTCTAGTTTTGAGCTGATCGATGGTGAGCCTGTTTTGATTTCTGCAATTGGCAGCAAGCCAGAGTTTAAGGCGCTTTGGAATTTTATTCGTTCTTCAAAACGCTCGATGGCCTCGAGAGGAGCTCAGGATCTCATGACCGAAGCGAAAGCGAGTCTTGAAACTCAGAAGGCGGCTGATGTGATCTCTCAGGTTTCAAATCTGATGCTATCGATTTCCGGTGATGAATTTGGAAAAGGCAGGGCAGATCTTATTCGAACCCTTTCCGCGATCGATAGTTTTAAAACAGGACTTCGAGTTTACACGCAATTGGCAATTAATACTCAGGCGGTAGAGCGATTGCCCCGATTAAATTCTCTTGGCCGGTATTATTTGAGGGTAGCATTTCTACGCGCCTATCTCGGAACAACACCACCCGTCGATGAAGCATGGGAAACGATTCAGCCTTATCTGGCGCGGATCAAAGACCCTCTTTCGCGCAACCCATTGTTGTCTGTTTTCTTAGCCCAGTTCCCGGAGGTTGCCGCGAGTCTAGATGAGATTCAACAGTCCGACGCGCACTAAACACTTATTCAGTCCCGACTCACGCGGAGTCAGCCCAAAAATGGCAGGGCTGTCGCAGCTAAATCGGCCCTGACGTAGTTTAAAACGGAGCTTTTCCAGGCACGATATTTGCAATTGCACTGACTGGAGAGATCGCTGGTTATGTCACTCAATTTGCTGAAAATTTTGGTCAGAATTCAACTGCTTGCAGCGATGATGATTCTGGCCGCAGTCAGTCAAGCCGAGGCCACTTCGGCTCATCAACGTTCACTCCGCAGGCCAGAAGACGGGCGTCTACCGTGCGACGAGGTCATTGGAGAACTTGCAACTCCTTTGCCACGTCCCTATCGGCTTCAACTCAAGAATCTCCGGCCAGCGACTACCCAATGCGTTGGAAATTGTCAGCACCATCAGGCGGCTGGGGCTGCCGAATATTTAGCCGAAGCGCTTTCTGGAAAACGTATTTTGCTTAGCCGGGCTTATCTTTCAGCAAATTCCATGCGAGAAGTGGCGTATCAAGTGATCGATAGAGATCTCGACTCTGAACTTATCGGAATCGGTGAGTACGAGGATCAAGTATTTCGTCTCGCAGGGGGCTTTTGGGGGCTTATTGAAAAATATGGGGTGCTGCCCGAGGATATTGGCCCTAAGGACTATCAGCTCTTTGAAATTGCCGGCCGGCTGAGATCGCTCATGCATACATATAGGGAAAAAAGGGATCGGATAAAATCAGACGCTGACCTCGCTACTCTTAAGTCTTTTTTCAGGTTTAGAATCGACCAAACCCTAAAGGAGTACGGCTGCAATCCCGATCAAAAGATTGTTTTCGACAAAGGTCGAAGCTCGCCAAGAGAAATAGCCGTCATTTTGCAACTTAACGGAATCAAGTGGAACGCGCCCACAAATGGGACCGCAAGTGCACTATTCGAAGCAATCGAACGAGCCATTTCACTCGGGCTGCCAGTGACTGCTGATATTTGGGGAGAGGATGCAGATAAAGAATTGGGGTTTACTCAGGCCTACATCCGAAACGGAGTAAATAAAAATCCAGCCAAGCGACGTTCACGTTGGAGGGTTATCACCAGCGCTCCGTACGGTAACTCCGATGTCAACAGCGGTCATTCACTCATGATCGTAGGAACAAGTGTTGACGCCGAAGAAAACAAATTTTTAATTCTCCAAAACTCGTGGGGTCCAACTGTGTATGGTCGGGAAGGTCTCGTTCCCGTTCCGCTCGAAGCCTTTCGAGCCCATTCGGGAGGGATTTTTGTTCCCGAAGCCTCTCAAACTACTCTGCCCGCAAGCAGACCCATTCGTAGCTCCGTGGCTTTGACACCAAACCCTCCATCCATTCGAACAGAAACATTGAAAGGTAAACTAACAACTCAAGAAGCCTGGATGTTAGCGACTCAGACATTTAATGCAGTTGCCGGATTGGACGCTATGTCTACTCTGGCACAACCGCACGGATATTCTGTTTTTCTCACGGGAGTTTCGGCGCTTCGCCTCTTAAACTTTGTCGAACAAAAAGTTTTGGAATTGGGAAGCTTGGAAAACTATGAGAAATGGTTGAGAGAAAAAAAAGTTCTAGTGTGGAATGAAATTGCCCCCGGCGAAGAAGAACTGGAAATTGCTCTTCTTGCTAATTTGGCCCATTTCCGCGATTTAGCCGTCGAGACCAGCATAGAAAAATCCTTAATTGGACTCGTTCGAGATGAAAAATTTGCTCGCAGCCTCAAGATTCGAATTCAGACGGAGTTTCGCCAATATGCGGAGCGCCCCAATTACTTTAACGCGCTCGACCGAATTCTGATCAGTGATGGTATGCATCTTGTTCCAGATCGAATCGATTACTTTTTGAACGTCTACGGTCAAAAAGTGAATCTTCAGAACTGGGGATTTGGGTCTTTTATCAGCGGCGAGATCGATGCAGATAGCAACGCGGCGATATTAAAAACTATCGACGAAGACGCCGAGGCGATATCACGAATTTTACTTCAGCTCGAGATCTTCAAGAGGGGAAAACTCACAATTCGGACACAGGAGTTCATTCAGCGCTTTATAAGCAGATGCCAACGCGAGGCTCCAGGTCGATTTGACCCCTTGATTGCTCGTGCAAATGCAGTCCTCGCTAGCCAGAGAACCCAAAATCTACATCGAGATTGACCAAAGATCCTAGGCTGAGTCTGACAATGATTTTCATGGTCTGACACAGCCTAGTCTTCGAATTCTAGGAAAAGGAATTGGGCTTCATCGATATCTTGAAGATGGTGGAAATTTTAAAGATGGTAGATCTTCCTCCCACTCCGGAAATTTTGCCAAAATCTTCTGGCACGCATGGCGACCTGACGCCGACAAAGTTGATATTGGCCCGTCTATCGTTATTGGTGCATCCTCCGGAAACGCAACATGAAGAGACTCTTCAACGCGAGCTTTTTGCGAGACAAGCCTGGCCTTGCTTCCTCTGGATTTCGGAATGTTGAAAGTGAAGGTCATAGTTAAATGATATTGTTTATAGGACCAATCTTTGGCTATCGGCCCCCCGCCATTCATACGAGCGTAATCTTGCATCTTGAATTTATCTCCAGAATCTAAGTCGTCATAGTCTGTGGATAGCTCTGGTAGGGATAGTACCACTTCTCCGTCAGGATAATAATAAAGGAGTTTTTTGAGGGGGAGGGTGATTTGATGCTCTCCTAACTCGGGCGAATCAGCTTTAATAGTGATACTAGATGTCGAATTCTCGCTACGGCTGTATCGGAAAATGCGACTGTAAAGATAAGAAGTCCAAATAGAGATTTTAAGATTGGGTTTGAAGGGTCATAAAAACAGCTGCTAGTTTCTCGATGGAATTGCGACTTATTCATGAGCAAGGCCTATTCGCTAGGCCTCCAAAAATCAAGTCGACACTGTAGCGACACTATAGTTTTGGTGATTATGTTTAAGGTGCCCACCGATCAGGCAATCCTCTCCAATTTTGTGCCTGCAGTCCAATGTCTAAAGTTAAGTGAATTCATAGACTTCAGGCCCGTCATTTTTGCGAAATATTATACCTGTCATCGTTTGCATTATTTTGAATCTAGTGCGAGAAACCTCGTTTCAATGAAGTTCATCTTCCAGAAATTAGCTCAGTTTTTTCAGGTTCAGCTTTTGGTGTGGCTTGTTTAAAATCCACAGCGTCTAGATGGGCTCGTAGTGTCTTGATGAACAATATTGATGGCAAGCTTGGTATAGAGGGTGAACGAAAGACGTGGGAAAACTTTCGCGATTGGGCCGATTATATTCCACTTCGAGTCTTTAGGAACCTTCAGCAGTCTAAACTTGGTATTTCACTTTTAACGTCTACCGAAACTGAAGTAATTGCTGCCATGCCAAGTTATTTTCCGAGAGAAAAACAAAGTACGATGCGGCCCACATTGATTTTCTTCGATGATAGGGGATCCGAATTTCATCTTGTTGAAATTGGAGAGCCGTTGCCTAATCTGCAGCTGATTCCATATGCTCTTGATGATTCTCTTGAGCGAATTTTGGCGAAGCACGGATTATTTTCTTTAAATATTGGAGAGCTGTTTTATCACGATGTTATTGGACATTTCGCAGGATTTGAGGCGCATCCTGAGATTGCGGCCGCTCATCGGTCAGCTGCTGCAAAACTTGTAGGCGATTCATCTGCGTATCTTTTAGCAAGCTCTCGCCCAGGGCATCTCATTGTTTCTAAAAAACGGATACCCTTACTTGACTATCGAGCAAGGGGGCGATTTGCGCTTGCGTCCGAGGTTCAGATCTCAACTTCTGAAAGTGGACGAGCAAGATTTGGTCTCATTAGTGAACTGGTCGCTCTAAATTTGGGCGCTGGCTATTTTAACCAGAGAGATTTTCGTTACGAAGATATTCAAGGCCTTCGCGCAAGATTGCGCTCAAGATTTTCTCAAGTGGACAGAAGGGCGCTGATGAATCATTTCGATAAACTCTATGATTTTTATCGTGAAGAAGTTGATTTTTTGGGTGGCCTCGCGCGAGATGTAGGACGAGCCAATTTTGGGTTCGAAAGACTGGATTCTGTAGAAACGCTGGGTTTTTCTCTTCCTCAAATCTTTCGATATGCGAAAGAACATGAATTGAGTCTTGAGCGTGACGACTGGGTCGAGGTGGTTGCGCAAATTGAGAGCGTTTTAGATTTTTGGACTGCTCTTCCAGCGCGCGATTATTATGCAGCAGTAGACGAGTCTTCGCCTGCGTTCGCTAAACTAGCCGAGCTTGCTCGTGCACATGAATTCAATCATGGAATATCTGAGGCCTGGGTAGATGGCAGAGTGTATTGGATGACGAACAAACGAACTCCAGAAGAAACGCAGAATTTATTGAGGTATCTTGAAACTCAAACCGAACTGGTACATCGAAGAATGATTTCGTGGATGGACGATCTTGGTATGCGGTACAATGGTACGCACGCTAGGTTGTTTGCTGCCGAACTTAAGGGCTTTCGTGAGCTGTTGAAGTCGCTGAACTTAAATGAGCAAGATTCGGCAGTTCTTCTGAATTTGATCCGTTCGATTGAGAAATTCCTGGCAGATTTAGAGCCTGAATATTGAGACATCGAAACGACTAGAAACCGGGTCCAAGTTGACCACATAGGGATCTTGTTGCCGCTGGACCCATAACTGCGACTTTTCGACGTCTTCTTTCGCCCAAAAATGGATTGCTCCCCGCTGATTTCAAGAGCTTACGCAGATCTCGACTGGTATGGAAATTGCAGATTTTAGGGCCAGGGAAGAGTGGTGGGCAATTTTAACGTTTGGAGTGCGGCGGCTTGGCATTGACTTTCTTCCATCGATATTTTTCCTGCGCGTTGATGAGCGTGCTTTTGTGGGCACTTTTTCCAGTAGGTGTTCACGCTAAAAGCGGCGTTTTAGAATCCTTGGAACCTGTCTTGACGCGTGGAACAGAGCAAGATGATCTCGTTCACGAAAAAGAAGATCCGCACGAGGTTCGCTATAAAAAAGAAACCGGCAATTCGTCGGTGAACCTTCAAAAGACCCGCAATCGTCTTCGCCAGATCATTCACGAAGTCACGGGGTTGCCAGAAAATCTTATTCACGTACATTTTCATTACGAAAAGGGTCCCCTCCTTGCCATCGCGACGTCTGAAAGTTTGAAGGACCATCTTGCGAGAGGTCACTTTAATCCATCCGCTGAGGATATCATAAAAAAAAATCTCAAAGTTCTCTATGGCTCCCGTCCGATCACTTATCCCGGAGTTATTTTTATTGTGGGAGAAGATCTACTTCGTGATGTTCAGAATGATGACGAGCTCTATGGGACTTTTCTTCATGAATGGGGTCATGAAAAAACAGCTATCGAAGCTCAAAAAAAATTAGATCATCGCGTGAAGGAGGCTTTGCAGTTTCGCTCTGACATCACGACGCGGTTCGTACGTCGAGCACTTCAGAACTTTGCGTCGCAAGGAGAAGAGCTTGGTGTCGATGGCTTTGCGCAGCTCGAACTTCTCCGAATGCGCCGATACCCCAGAGCGCTTATCGATTTTTTTTCAAGACGAATTGACAAAAAGCAAGAGCAAGAGTGGAGCGGCGATGTAGTCCTTGGAAAAACACATCCTCTTTCGAGTAAGCGTGTTGCTGCTCTTCAAGGCCAACTCAAGTATGTCGAGCGCGATCGCGAAATTTATCCTGTGAGCTTGGTGGATAAAGAACCGGAGACTGTCGTCCTCACAGAACTTAATCAATTACGTCAGCAACCAGGATTTTTGGAAGAAGTTCGAACACTTGTTCGCGCTGATTTAGCTGTGGCAAAAGCCAGCTTCATATCAAAATTGGAAAATTTTGAAATTCCGGGACCGCATCTCTTGAATAGCGATGTCACGATCGCGGCAATCCCTGCCGATCCAAACCTTGCGAGCGAATATGAAACCCAAAAAAATGAAATTCAAAGAGAACTCGATGCAATCAAGTGGTCTAAATTTTTTGAGCGAGTCTTTGTGCTCTTACGAAATAATTCTGAGGATATTTTAGAATATAGTTATTGGAATAAATTCACGGGAGGTCTTGACGCAGTCAGATCAGAAGTTCACCGCACATTGACCCCGAAGCAAAAAGAAAATCTTGATCTAGCGATGAGACGGCATCGCGAACGCGGAATTCGTCTTCTGACTCAGTTTCTCGAAGCGGGAGACACAGCGAAACTTGCGCGAGGTCTTGCAGTTACTGGCAGGGGACTCTTTGATGAATTTATCGAATCGGTCGAGCCACTGTTAGGCGCAGATGCCCCTGGAGAAGCGAGAAAAAATACTCTTATCAAAGCTCTCTGGTCGACTGTTGAATTTAAGTCCGACTATAGCAATTTCCAAGTCAACAACTGGGAGCTGAATGGCGTTATCGAGATTACGAAAAAAATTGCTCAGAACTCGCCAGAAATTATCGCAAGGAACTTCGAGAGATTCTTCAATGTCGATCGGAGTTATAGTTATGGTGGTGGTGACGCCAGGGCCAAACCTCATTCAGACGAATTGAAGGACGTACTCAGAGATGTCGTTGAGAGAGCGCCAGCGAGCGTCGTTGTACGGAGTGATTTTCCGCTCGAAGATATTTTTGCTTGGGCCGGGGTCTCGGAACCTGTCGCAGTTCCTCTGCTTATGACCCACTGTCGTAGTCAGTTTACTTTTTTCGAACAAGCAGACTCGTTTCGTGTGTCTGCCCTTTTTCATTTTTTACAAAGACATCCACTTGCCGCAGACGCGCTGCTTCCAGAAGTCATCAAGGCTTTAAATTATTTTCAAGAACTTCTGTCTGGACCAGGTGTTCCTATTGTCGAGAATCACCCCCTGTTGGGAGCTTTAGGTTGGCGCGATAGTGACGACTCTCAACTGCCGGGTGCAAAACCTAGGATTGCAAATTTGATTGATGAAATCATAGCACCCCTTCGCTCGTCGCCGATCGTAGTAGCCCATCCTGCATTTATTCATCTCGCGGCCTCGATCGCTGAGTTTCAAGACGCCGAAGGACAAAAGAGACGGTTGGCAAGGGAAGAAGTCATGCGCAAGGCTGCAGAACTTCCTAAAGAAGCCATCGCGTCTATGAATATTTTTGGATTGCTGGATCGAGATATTATAGGAGCTATTGACCGTACGGCTGTAGCCAAACTTATTGGGAGTCTTGAACGCACACTTGATCAGGTGTTGAGCCAAACGCTTGATCGGCGGGATGGAGAAAATCCACGCAGAATTGCTGTGCAGCGGCAATTGCGCGTGGGAGCATCTTTGCTGGCTCTCCAGCCCGAGCGCTATCCAGAATTTGCAAGAAAGTTAGATTCTGTTCGATTAGAAATATGGGAAGGAGCTTTTCAGAGTTGGGACAGTCTTTATAATCTTCGTAATTTAGCGATACTGCGAACGATCTTTCCGCCGCCTGCAGAGATTTCAAGAGAGTCTGCGCTGCGGATGGCACAGAATGCTAGAGGTCCGAGGGGCATCGCACTCGTCGAAGAAGTATTTAATTACCATTTTTCAGTAAGTGAAATTTTGAGTTTAAGCCGAAAACCTCAAGAACTTTCGAATATATTGCGAGATCTGCATCGACCGCCAGCAAGCGCGATTGAAACTGCGCTCTATATTTCAAAAGTCCTTCAGCCTTTGCGCGATCAGTGGCTTGCAAGAGATGGACTTGAAGACCGTTACGGCTATATTTTTAGTCTAGCTTTGAACGCGGCGAATTGGATTATTCGAGAAGATCCAGAGATCTTACGTTTGTACGGTGGCTCTGAAAAACCCATTCAAGATTTTATGACAACATGGCCTGCACTCTTGGCGCGAAGATTAGAAAGAACTCATGGAAAGAGAGCGGCTGTAAGAAAGCTGATGGCTCTCGCAGTGAGCGATACTGAAGCAGCTAAGCATTTTATATCTCAAATTCGCGATGAGATTCTTCAAAGAACAGATCCCGATGATCTCCAAACTTTGGCAGAGCTTTATACCCGGAGTGGAAAAACTGGAGGTGGGGATAATATCGTACCACTTCGATCGGACTTTGTTCGTGCTCGGATTTTAGTGGCTCTTCCGCAATCGCGCTTGCCTCTGATGACTCAACTCCGCATTGTGAAAAGCATTGCATCTGATTTGACTCCCGAAGAAAGTCGAAGGCTTTGGCTCCACTACCGAAATACTCAGTTGGATGGAAGGCCTTACTCACAGAGTCGAGCCGAGATACTTCTTACAAATATTTTTCCAGATGCCTATGAACTCCGCTGGAATGCGATGCAAGAGGTTTTTGATGATTTCAAACTGAAGGAGCAAGAGATGGAAACTCTCCGTGAATCGGCGTTTCCGGAGCGCGAGGGTGCGGTCACCTATGAGCTGGCAAACAGAGTTTCCGAATTTATTCGCGCCAATATGAAAAGCGCCGAAGAAAATATAGAATTTATTCGTTGGCTTCAGGGTCGAACGGAAATCATGCCTGATATGGTTCAGCGAGTTGTTGATGGTGTCCGAGGTGCGAAGAGCCGAAGTTCCATTGCGGATATAGCGATGCGAGAGACGATGAAGAATTTCTCTGCGGCGCGACTACGAAACCTTTACAAAAATTCCCCCGCTGTTGTCCGTGGATTTCTTTTGAACCCATTTGTCTTCGATAAAAACGAGCGCTCATTGACGGCATCAGAAGGAGGACGACAGCTTCTCTTCGATTATATTTTGGAGGGGATTGAAGTTAAAAATCGAAAATTATTTCAAACCCTCTTTGAAGCCTATGCTTATGGCCAAGGCGAGGAAGGCCATCTCTTTCTCACTCAAGCTTTGGCGACCGGCGATGGTACGACCACGAGTCTCAACGATGCCGAGAAGGCGAGAACACTTTCAGAGCAGCGAGGCGCTCTTTGGATTAAATTCATTCAGCAAATGTCGGTTGATCCAACGTTGATCCCCGACGCCAATGTCCGAAAGGTTTTTGCGGTTTTAAAAGACAGAGCTGCAGTGCCCACACGTGAAGAAATTTTTCGAATGCTCAAAAAGGCGATGGGTTCTGAGTATTCCAAAGTCAAAAATGTGCACGGCATTCTGGGCTCGGGTTCAATCAATGTGACAGTACTTTTAGAGTTTCACGATGGGACCTTCTCGGTTGCTCGTATGGTCAAAGACAATCCTGAAAACGCTGCTGCTCACGAAATTCGAGCGATCCGAAGAATGAAAGAATTCATCGATAGAAAATCAGGCGAAGATCCGGACGTCGGATTCAGATCAACGTTGTCAAAAATTTCTGCGGCCTTCGTAGAATATCTAGAGCCCCTAGAGAGAAAAATCGGACAAGAAGTCGATCTTCGCCAGGAAGGCCCGCGGGCAGAGAGACTTGCGACAGCCTACAATCAAAATTATGCCGATCTCAAGGTCGAAGTGCGAATTCTCCCGCCCGGATCAAGTCTGGTCGTGTTCGACGCGGCCGGTGGAAAATGTGACCCAGAACGAATTGTCTTTTATCGTCCACTTCGGGATATTCGAGAAAGTCTTTCACCAGACGAAGAAGCAAGAGTACGCCAGGCTCAGTTTCGTGCGGAAACCCGAGCGCCGTTGACGGGAGCTTTTGATCCTGATGGTCACGATAAAAATTGGATTTTTGAACGCGATCCTCACGACCCAACGCGACTGATTGCGTGGCGAATTGATTATTCCCAAATGGAAGAGGCAGAGCCCGTGCAGTATCGATCGCTCGGTCAATTTTTATCTTTGGTATCGACGCTTCCTCAAGTTTCGCTACGACTTGGATTTATTCAACGAAGACTTTTTGAGACATTCAATCAAATTGTTGAATGGGATGCATCGGTTCCGGTGGAATCACGCCAACGTATTTGTATGGACGCTCTGGCGGCTGCGAATTCTGACATGAGTGCTCACTCGCCGGTAGAAAAATTACTCTCGATGATTGCGAGTATTCGCACAACTTATCCGCAAGGAGTCAAATTCCCATTCGCCGTGAAGATGATGTTGAAGAGCCTCCACATCACAAATCCCTATCTCGCGGATGAGATCGATTTCGAGTCTAGAGCAAAGGTCTCTGAGAGACTCCAGGCTTGGTGGACTCTGCCTCGACCATTCGCTGATGCCGCGTCATGGGTTTACAGCATCGCAGGTGGAGCTTCACGGCCATCGGAAAATTCTCAAGCAAATATGGAGGCCGTGAATGTTGAACGAGCCAATCGCCTTCATTCGCTGATCGAAAATGGAAAGAAACGGCCAGTCTCTCATTCTGAAACAGAAATTCTTTTGGATGCTCTTGTTGCTGGCGAATTGAAGCCTGCTGATCTTGAAGAAGTTTTCATTCAAGCTCTTGAGACGACGGATAAGTGGGATATCCCACAGTGGGTGGGGACATTTGCTTCCATTTATTCAAAAAAAGAAATGACCAGGTTGATGAAGCGCGCACTCAGAGCGGGTAAAGGCCTTCGAGTGGCACTCGAAATGCATGAACCAGATCTTTTGGATGAATGCTTTCGATTGGCTTTTCAAACGCCTAATTTGGGGGATGTTCTTGACGAGCTTAAAAGTCTGGATGTTCGCGGGCCACTTCTGAGATGGCTACGGCCAAATATTTCACAAGCCACATCGTTGCAACTGGTCGATCTAGAATTTTTTTCTTGGGTCGTAGAGAACAGGCTTGAGACTCAGATTCGAGACATCAATTCGATGGACGCTTTGATCTCTACCTGGGCTTACTCCCACAATGAGACAGAGAGAGAAGGGATTCGAAATCGAATTCGTTCTACTTTAAGAGCTGGAGTAGAAAGAAGACTGACAGAGGGTGATCCATCAAAATACAAGGATCGATTTGAAAATGCAGAAGAAGTTCGGACCTTTCTGAATTGGTTTTCGAACGATCGAGGTAGAATCGTTAAAGCAGTGCGCAATTTGGATGATTGGCATTTTATTCAAGAATGTTATCAAATTATTCAACCTATTAACAGTTTTGAACCTGATCGTCTTTCCTATTACGAAGGAGAACTATTAAGAATTTTTGCAACAGATGAAATCATTCAAGTTGTTGCCGGCTCAGATCCGAGATTTGCAAGATTTAAGCGCGAGGCGAAGCAAGACGTGAACCCAACAGAGATGGCAGAGAATGCCAGAGCCAAATGGAGAGCTGAAGCGATTACTTTTCTGCGCGATGGTGGCTCTCTTTATGGGCTCATGCAAAACCTAGAGAGCCTGAGTGTAGAAGATTTTCAATTTATTCGTGCTGACGCGATTCGATCGCTCTCTGAAGCGGGAGAGAATTATTCGGATTCTGTCAGAAGACTGGGCAGGTTTCTTGACAGCCTTGCTGAGCATTCTAGGAAAATAGAAACCGAAGCTATTCCTGTCCTTCTTGATTTTCTTAAGCACTTTGACGAACTGGTCTACGGGCGTGGCGAACAATCAAAAGCAGGAGATTCAATTCGAGAGGCGCGGCGAAGATTATTCAAAAGATTAAATGATCGGCGGGCGATTCTATTTCAACGTAAACTATTTTCTTCGGATGCCGTCTGGTATGCGACAATCGAAGATTATTTCACTCAAAATCCGGCGGGAGCTGAAGATGTTTCTTGGATCAACGAAGCGATCTGGAGCGAAATTCTTCTTTCTAAAGGGTACTTCTATAGCGAACAGCTCAGAGTGCCGCGTGATATCGGCAAAATTTGGGGTGCACTCGTGTTTGATTCGCCAACGACAGCAGAACTATTTGCGAAAAACTTAGACGAGATGTTGCAGATTCGAACAGTAAAAGAGGCTCCTTGGAACCATGCCGCTCGTCGTGTTCTTTTTGTAGACGGAGAGACACCGCTTGGAAGAATTTCCGCCGTCGCTTCCAATCGAACTGCTGATCGAGAACCACTCCAGGCGCTTCTGAATACTTGCATTAAAGTTCGCAAAGTAATGCCTTCTGGACCCAACCCGCATCGCAACTGAAAGCGATACTCGCACCCGAAGGTCCACTCCTACATTTTTGCGTAGCTGATTGATTTGAATCAGACATTTTTGGGTCAGAATTTGCGACAAAATTTGTCGGACGCGATCCATCTCTCTGTCAATTCGTTCAAAAATGGCAAATGTTTCAGCGGCTTAGATCTTGTCTATTTTGTTTACCGGTATGTGGAACGAATCTTGAACTAAAACTAACGCATTAGGAGATAATGAAGTATGCAGCAAGCTCAAGCCATTAATCTACACAGTATTGATATTATTCAAATGTTCCGTGAGGGCGGCCCATTTATGATCTTCGTGTTGGTCATCAGTGTGGTGGCATCCGTGATTGCGATTGAAAGGTTTCTGGCCTTGAGAATTCGCTTTGCAATCGATGGCCGACGACTCTTTAACGAAGTGAAAAAATATTTAGCAGTGAACGATCATAAGCGCGCGCTTGATGTTTGCCGACAATATCCTTTGGTACCGCTTGCGCAGGTTTTGGGCGCCGGTATCGCGAACATGAAACAGTCGATTGAAGAAGTTGATGTCGCGATGGAATCAGAAGCTCTTTATTATATTCCTAAGATTAACCAGCGAATTTCATTTCTTCCCAGTCTCGCCAATACAGCAACGCTGATCGGATTGCTCGGAACAATCACAGGCCTCATCGTGGCGTTTAGTGGATCTGGTGGCCAAGCGCTTGGTGGTTATACCAAAGAGCAGATTATGGCCCATGGTATTTCCATTGCGATGTACACGACCGCTTTTGCGCTGATGGTTGCTATTCCAACTGTGCTCATGGGGATGTACCTCAGCAGTCGAGCGAATCAACTTGTGGATGATATCGATCACTATTCGTCTTCATTGAAGCATCTGATTCAACGAATGAAATCTGGTCAAACACTTGATTCAGAAGCTCGAGAAGAACTGAAAGCGCCACATGCCGCGAAGGCAAATCCAGCTGCAGTTTAATGAAGATTTAACGGGAGAATATACTTGAAGCATCGAAGCAGACATAAAAGACTTGAAGTAGGCGAAGCAGAGTTAAATCTGGTTCCTATGCTTGATCTCTTTTTAAGCTTGATTCCTTTTCTTTTGATCTCAGCTGTGTTTTTAAACTACGGCGGATTATTTGTTGAGGCTCCGAGTTTTACGCCGACGAATACTCTCGCGCAAAACGAATCAGCGAATCCGGATTCTCAGGAGATTAATCTTCTGTTCAGGGTCGACGGAGATCAGGTGGCTGTTTCTGGTTATGCCAAAGGCTTTTTAGCGAAGGTTCCAGAAGTGCATGCCTCTTTTGCGACAAACGATCGAGACGGATTGAAACAATATATTTCTAAAGTGATGAGTGAACATAAAAAGATTTCTTCCGTTCTCTTTAAGGCTACGCCGACGACAAAATATGAGCAGGCAGTCGCAGTTTTAAATATCGTGAAGTCACTCAAGGTGTCTTCGAATGTTGTTTTAGCAGTGAGGAATATAGAATGAGAATTCGTCGCCGAGGACAAGTAAAGATCACCGTCGGCCTCATGCTGACGCCGATGCTCGACATGTTAACTGTCGTTCTGATCTTTTTAATTCTTAATTTTTCACCAGAGAAATCCGCGATTACGACATCTCAGAATTTGAAACTTCCAAAAAGCGAAATGCAAATAGCAGAGGTTCCAAAAGTGAAATTAGAAGTCACGCCGGATGCAATTATTTTAAATGGCAGCGCGGTCGCAGGTTTGAGCCCGACGTCAACGGATTCAGAGGCATGGAGCACGCTCAAAACTCGCCTCAACGAAATGAGTTCTGGAAATACGAATGAGCCAGTTCTGTTGATGGCGGATCGAGTGACCGATTATGATCATGTTGATCGCACAGTCGCAAGGCTCGCATCTATGGGTTATTCGGACATTTATTTGTTAACTGAACTGGAGGATGCCAAGTGATAGCAACAGCACTCATCATGATAGCTTTTGTGAGCGAGGCTCCAGTTGTTGAGGAGCAAGTCGAAAAGAAAGTGATTTATCAGAAAGAAACGACGGTCGACTTGTCTGGCTCGACTGTGGAGGCTGATACGCAAAGTCCGCCTGCGTTCTTTCTCTCGAAAGTTCAGACGCCGCAGGCAAAGGGCCTCTTAGAGGAGCGTCTTAAGTTTAGTTTACGTGATTACAATATGTTGGGTTTTTAAACGAGGGTGAACGATGGGTTACTGGCGACTAACAATTCAAAGACCGGTTGGACAAGATGAAGTCTTTGACTTGCGCACATCTCGATCCATTTATGCGGGCGATCAAGTATCGAATGATATTTGTATTGATACGACGTTGATTCCTGGAAGGTTGAAAATTGTTTCCCAGTTTTTTAACAAAGTTTATGTGAGGCTCAGTGACGAAGTTTCATCGTCAATCTCTGGCCAGTTTAAAAAGAAGAAATCGTGGCATTCAGGTTTGTTCAGTGGATCTTTGTTCGAGATCTCTGGAACTTCGACCTGGAAAGTCGGCGATGCGACGTTTAGTTTGGAGAAAGTTGAAAGAATTCCATTTGCATCTGCAACGGCAGTCGATCGGTCAGTCGAGAGAAAGCATTGGCTTCAGTCGATTGCTGGATCGTTGGGGAGTCATGCGGCACTCGCTCTGATGCTCATTCTCACGGCGTTGATATCAAAAAGTGGACAACCTCCGATAGCTCTCGATTCAATCCAAAAAATTGCTATTGCCGACGTGAATAAAATTCTGGAAGAGCCCAAGCCAAATCCGGTCATTGACGCTCCCGCGACTGTAGAGGCTGCAACAGGGCCGAGTATTGCGACTCCGAAATCTGATGAAATGAAAATGAATCCGCCGAAGACAATGGCACAGAAGGGCAAATCATCTGCCAAGCCCTCAGTGGAGACGATGGGCTTGCTGGGGCTTCAAAATAAAATGGGGCCAAAAAAATCGAATCTGGATGTGGTCGCTTTGGCGTCGTCTGTAAACAATAGAAAAAACGCAAAGATGGCCCCGAATGTCGAACTTGGTTTAGCCGAAGCGTCAGGGGATTTGACCATGATGGCGATGCCTTCAGCGCAACAGGTTGCGACCTTGGGATCCTCAGGGATCCAATCGTATCAGGGTGGTCTGTCAGATAAAGTCAGCAAAGGCGCAAAACGCACTGCGTCAATTAAGCTTGTGAAGCGTGAGGTCGAAGTGCGAGGTGGATTGGATCCTGAAGTGATCAGACAGATCATTGAAGAGCGTTTGGTTGAAGTTCAGTCATGTTATGCAACCGCCTTGCTGGATCGAACAACTTTGGAAGGAAAGATTTCTGCAACCTGGACAATTGGCGCGGATGGATCAGTCACGGATTTCAAAACAGAGTCCGACGAAATTAAAAAGGATGTTTTGCATCCTTGTATAGCAGGTCAAATCAAACAGTGGAAATTTCCATCACCGAAGGGTGGTGGAGTCGTGCATGTAAAATATCCGTTTCTTTTTAGTCCTGTTGGCAGTTAAACTGGCAGCATGGGACCATTTTTGAGAGTTTACGGAGCTTGTTTGCTGTTCATTTTTTCAACAAAGATTTTAGCTCAAGATGAGTTTGAAAAGGTTCAGGTTTTGGAGAGCCCGAGATACTCGTTGTTAGATCGTTTTGTGATCGATGGAGACTTTAGTTATTTGCCGTTGGATGCATATTTTAAGCCGCTTTTGTTAGAAGCGTCGGTGACGTATCAACCGATGGATTTATTTTCCTGGGAAATCGGTCGCTTCGGTTATTCTGTACTCAATTATGATACGGCTTTGAGAGATAATATTAATGCTCAACTCACGACTGTATCGCAAGTTGTGGATCCGGATGATTTGCATCTAGAGCGTCTTCGTTTTCGGGCTTCTTCAACAGCGTTTTTGAATTTGTTTTATAGTAAGAGCAATTTATTGAATCGATCGGTTGCATATCATCAATGGGCCGTTGGGGTAGGTCCTTCCTATTACGATATGAGAAGTAAATCTCAGATGGGAGTCGACCTCGTGATGAAAGTGCGTTTCTTCATTGATGATCATTTTAGTGTCAATATACGGGGCGGACATACGGTGGGATTTAAGGATAAGGTGCCAAAGAATATTACGTTTTTAACTTTGGGAGCTGGATTTGCTTTTTAATTTTATTTTTCAGGCAATCGTTTCTCTTTCGTCGCAGCAAATGCAAGAGATCATCGATCGTGTGCCAAACGATTGGTATGTATCGACCACGCGACTTTTTGAGTATTGCGTCGATGTTAATTTTCAGCATCCCATTTGTCCGACGATTAACGAAGGAGTTCCCGGCGTTGATTTTAAAAACGAGTTTTTTGCTGCGCCCATCGGTGCGCTGAATTCAAAGAGCTTGTTTCAGGCGACGGTTCTTTATCAGGTGAAGAGGCCTCCAGATTATTGGATGATCACACTCGGGCTCGATAAGCCCAGACCTCAAAATATAGACGAGCGATTGTGGGCCGAGGCGAGATACCTCTGGGCAAAGATTTTATTTGACCAAAGACAATATAAAGAAAGCCTTTCATTCTTTGATGGGTTGGTTGATGAATTCAAAGGCCGCGCTGTATTTCATCAACAACGAGCTTGGGCACAATTTTTCAATGGTCAGTTTGATAGAGCGCTCGGAAGTATTGTTTCTGCAGAAAGCAAGTTGCTGTATAAAGTTCCTTTTTTTGAGAAATATTTTTTGAGAGCCTTAATAGAAAAGGAAGCCTGTCTTCGTTCTCAGGCGATCAATACGATTGCAAGCGGTCGGGCACATCTGTCGTCGGTGGCAACCCCTTCGGCAAGTCATCCCTGGGTGATTTTGTGCGAGCGACGAGCTTTGGGTGATACGTGTACGAAGCTAAAAAGTTTTTACGATAAACAATTTAAGATCCAAGTGAGTCGAGGGCTTGAAGATCTTGATTTGCTAGAAAGTGAACTTCGTGATGAAAATCTGCATTCTCAAGGGGGTGCGGCAGAATCCAAAATTGTTTGGCCGACGATTGGCGGAGAGAACTGGGCTGATGAGCTTGGACGCATCGTGGTGCCCATCAAATCAAAATGCTAAACACCACTCTAAAGATATTTTTTCTGTTTGCCACGATTGGCTCGACTGTCGGGATAGCTGCAGATAAATTTGAGTTGCCTAAGTCAACGCTCGATGCAATTGAGCGACGGCTGGTCTCCGAAAAACAACCGACATTTCGGATCGAACTTATTCTTCGCTGGATCAAAGCAAAAGAAGAGTACGAACAGGTCCAGCTTTCAAAAAAGGGTGATATAGACAAAAACGCAGATGACGAGTTTGGTCTGAAGCCTGGCAGAGATTTGACGCCACGGATGAAACTTTACACTGGCTTCAAAGAAGAAATTATTTCGAAGCTCCAGTCAGAAATCGAAAGTCTAGAGACGGTGCCAAATCTGAAAATGACATTGCTCTATCGTGAGCTGGCATTTCGGCACTTAGAACTGAATCATTTTCAAGAGGCGATTTTGATGTTTGATCGCATTAAGCCATTAACGTCGGGCGATTGGATGGGTTTGGGAGACGCCTATTTTTCGATGAATCAAACTGTGCGAGCCCTAGAGGCTTATGAAAAAGGTGGAACTGATTCACGATTTGCAGGGATCTCGTTTTACAAGCGAGCTTGGTGTTATTTGCGTTTATCGCAACACAAACAATCTCTAGATTTTTTTGGACGAGCACTTGATGGCACCGACTCTGGATCGTTGAGATTGCGTGAAGAAGCATTTAAAGATCGCATCCGTCCGTATATCGAAGGGTTTACAAAATTGGAGTTCGATCAGAATGAATTTAATTCGTTTCTGGGACTGTCAAAAAAAGTTTATCCGAATGATCCGGCGAAATCGAAAGAGCTCTTGCTTTTCGGACTGAGATTGCTTGTCGATGGGTTCAATGCCAAAGCGTTGATTGAAAAGGCGAGGCAGGTTTTTGAATTCTACAAGAAGGAATTTGGAAATGCGACCGTCCTATTAGTGAGTGCAGCACCCATTTGGATCAAAGTCTATAGAGGCGTGCTTAACCACGAGGCTGTTCAAAAAATTCTGTTGGAGTTGCCAGATGAGCCAATCCAAAAAATAGATACCTTGCAATTGCAGGGAGAAATTTACAATACCGTTGTGTTTTACGATACGCTTTATAAAGAAGAGCAACGTGACATAAAAAATATTGGGCAGAATCCGATTCGACTTTATTTGCTCAACGTCAATCGCAAGTTTTTTCAACTTTTTCCAGATGATCCAAATGCCGATTCTCTGAGAATCGGTTATGCGAAGCTTTTATTGGAAGACGGAAATGCAACGGATTGTTTGAAGTTGCTGGCAAGGCGAAAAGGTTCAGAGAAAGAAATTGAAGATCTTGCGCTGAGTTTTGAAGCCAAATGTGAGCTGAAACAGCTTGATCAGCTATATCCCAAAGGGCCAACAGCATTTTTTGTGGAGCGCCTCAATTATAATCTGCTTGAAAAGAAGACTTATGAGAGGACAGACTTGGGTCTTTCCTCAGATCAAGCATTTGAGACGCTATCCAGAATGCTGATTGGCGTCTTAAAAGAGAATCCAGAGAACCAAGATCTTCGGTCTAGCCTGGAACGGCTCGTGAAAGATTTTCCTCTTTCAAAGAAAGGAAAATTATTTTTCGATTTACAACTTCTTCAGTCGGAAATCCGCTTTGTAGATTTGTCGAAATCCAAACTTTCAAATGAGGATAAGTCGACCAAGTTTTTTGAAATTTTTCAGGGAGCTCCGAGTGGCTCTGATTTGGCGAAGAAAGCCATTGTGAATAGCATACAGCTGAGCCTGGATAAGGGAGCGGTCGATCGGTGTAAGAGCTTTCAAAGAATATATTTGGATGAATTCAAGCCTGGACGAGAAATTTTTGATCGCTGTGTTCGATTGGCAGATCGATATTTTGACCTTGAGAGCGAATATGAGTTTTGGTCGGTGGGCTTGGATTCATTGGACGAAAAGCAAGGGCTCAAAGTCGCTCTGTTGGAGCTTGGACTTGGTAAGTCACAAGGCAAGAAACGGCTTGCGGCACTCAAGTCGGAAAGCGCGAAAAAGGCTCTTCAATTTTGGATGAAACTAGACGCTCCAGATGAGAAAATCGAGAATCAAGATCTGATTAAGCGAGAGCGTGAGGCGATCGATTTTATTGATGAACTCCAGCCGATTTCATTTTCAAAAGTGGCGAAGATAGTTCCTCAAAAAATAGCATTGTTTGAGAAGCTGGATAGTTGGCTTCTTAGCTTCTATAAACTGAAGCCTGCGTCGGAGCTGATGGCAAAGGATTTGGAGCTGCGAGCAGAGATAGCTCTCGCTATGCGTGATTGGATGGCCGTCTTGCCTGCGCCGGATGGCCTGAGCCCTCAGGATCTTGAGGTCTATAAAAGCAAGGCTGCGGGCATTGTAAAACCTTGGGAAGATGCTGCAGCTGCTCGGATCAAGGAATGTGGTGAAGTTGCGCACGCGTTGTCCTGGAATTTTAAAGTCAGAAATTTAAATGCTTGTCCAATTCTTGTTCCAAGCAGTGTGAAAGATAAGATTCTGGATGCTTGGGAGGCTTCGAAACAGAAAACGCCAAATACTTCGCCGTGGAAAGAAGCGGAGTTAAATGAAAAAACGCAGACCGCGCAAAGATTGCTGGAGCAGGCGGCTCGAGAAACGGATTCTGCTCGTGTTCGCTACCATTTATTAAGAGCGCTTGATTTCGCTGACACCAATTATGAAAAGGCGCGCGCTTATCTTGGGTTTGCAAAGCAGACGAATAAGGCAGAATTTTGGGAGCAAGCAGCCGCTTTGGATGGAAATCTTGTGGAGCCGATTCAGTGGAAACGATCTCAGGCTGAAGGCAATCCATTTTTTGTTCAGTTATTTGACCATCAATTGGCAAAATTGAAATAAACGAAATTTAGAGCTCGACTCACCTCGTCCGGTTGCCATTAAAATGACAACTAGGGGGATTTGTTTCTATGATTGCGATTTCGCTGTTTTGTTTGTTGAGCCAATTTGAATCAACCCAGGATGTTAAACCGATAAGAAGTGAATTGATTGATATCAAGCATGTATATGTTCCAAGATGGTTTGATACCGGAGATATTCCTCAGATTTACATTGAGGGAGAATTTCCTGATCAATGTTATCGAAAGGATACGCAGGTTTTTCCAGTTGTAGAAAACAATAATATCTATTTCAAACTTTTTAAGTACCAAAATCCTGGGCCGTGCAAAGAGATCAAAACTCCATTTGGCATGCTTGTTGATTTGCGACAGCCCCTGGATGAGGGTTCTTATACGGTTCATCATATGAGATCCGGTGTTGCCCAGCCGGTGGCGAAAATGAATATTCGACAGACTGAGACTTTGCAGAGAGATGATTTTGTTTATGCCCCAGTTGATTCAGCGATGACCTATTATGATGCTGAGTTGGGTCGGTCCGTGCTGACCCTTTATGGCACTTTCAATAATAATTGCCTGAGTTTTGATGATAGTCAGATCAGAGTATATAAAGGGGCTTCTGATATGATCGAAATTTTGCCGGTGATAAAGAAGGATGCTGTCGGTAAAGATGGAGAAGCCTGTTCACAAATCGACGTGTCGTTCATTAAACATGTTGCGATTCCGGAAGTTGTTGCCCCCGGACGTTACCTGCTTCATATTCGTACGATGGACGGATCTTCATTTAACAAGTTCGATCAAATTGGCAAAAAAATTGTGAGGACAAGATGATTTTAGAAACTGTTTTTTTCTTGAGTGTTCTAGGGGCAGCAGATTCAACCATAACGGCGGATACTCCAGCCCCGGTGATCATGCAGCAATTTTTGCAACACTTTGTTCAGTTGCAACCATTTCTTTCTTCAGAAGAAGCCTTTTCAAAGAAGAATAATGCAGAAGAGATTTTGACTCATATCAAGGAACTTGGTCGGATTTCTCATTTGATAGATCATAGTTCTCAGCTGAAGAAAGATGGATTCAGAATCACAGGCAAGGCCATGCAGAACCATCTTGGAGATTTGGAAAAAGTCTTCAAGAAAGGGAATAAATCTTATGCTCGTTCAATGATGATGGCCACTTTTGATGGCTGCGCCTCCTGCCATACGCAGATTCCTGCGAAGAGCTTGACCTGGGATATTGAGAAAATTTTGCCTACGGATATATCTAGATTTGAAAAAGGGGAGTTTCTCTATGTGACGCGTCACTGGGATCAAGCCTTCATCATTTTTGATTCGCTGATGATGCACTATCCAGAAGAAAAACTTAAAGAAACTCAGCTGACGAAAATTTTAAATTATAAATTGGCATATTTTCTGAGGATTAAAAGAGATATTGTCGGCGCCGAGAATGGATTTGAGAGATATCTTGAGAATTCAAAATTGCCGTCAGATATTAGGGCTCGAATCTCTCACTTAAATTTTCTGCTGAGAGTTCTTAAATCTTCCAAAGCTCCTAATCCGCAAACCGTTAAGGCGGATGTTTTAGAACGCTATGTGCAGGGTATTTTGGATCCTACTGAACGAGCTGTTGAAATGGATTTTACAGAGACTCATCGGGCCACCTTCTTGTATATTTCTGGCCTACTATTTGAATTCATCAATACACGAAAAGAAAGTGAACTGAGCCCCGGGCTATTTTATTGGTTGTCGGTATGCGATCGATGGCTGAATAATCAGTTTTTCTTTTCGCTGTCGGATCAATATCTCAAAGAGTGCATTACTCGGTTTCCAAAATCATCCACGGCAAAGAAGTGTTTTGCTGAATATGATTATCAGACTCGCTTGGCCTATACGGGGTCGAGTGGTGAGAATCTGCCAGAAGATGTGGCAAACGATTTGCTAGCGCTTAAGGATACTCTTGACGGGAAAGTGACGTCAAAGAAGCAAAAAAAATAAGCAAGATCCAGGGCGCTTTTGATTGACGCTCCTCAGTGTTAGCGGTTGAAAGTAGTATGGACTCACTTTCTTGGATTTCTTCGCTTCTGTTTGCTGGCACAAGTGTTTATTTGGGCCGCGCGCTCGTTAATACCATACGTGAAAAGAACGATATTGCGCTGAAGCTGCGCGAAGCTGAAACTAATATTCAAGCGATGGGGAAACATTCGAAGGATCGTGAGGACCTGATTAAATCCGCCGAGCTTCAGTTGACCTCTGTTTTTAAAGCGCTTTCGGCAGAGACTTTGCAGAGTACTAATAAACATTTTCTTGAGATGGCGCGCGTGCAGTTTGATCAGCGAACAGAGGCGATTTCGGATATTGTGAAGCCAGTCCGAGATTCTCTCGAAAAAGTGGACCTGAAGATTCTGGAATTGGAGAAAACGCGTATTCGGGCGGATGAGAATCTTCATCAGCATGTGCGAGCCTTGGTTGATGCTCAGAAGGATCTGAGAACGGAGACCGCCAATCTCGTGACGGCACTTCGGGCCCCGCAGGCCCGTGGGATGTGGGGCGAGATGCAGCTGAAGCGTGTGGTGGAAATGGCCGGCATGCTTGAGCATTGCGATTTTTATAAGCAAGAGTCTGTGATGACCGAGACCGGACGCTTGCGCCCCGACATGATCGTGAAGTTGCCGGGTGCGAAGAATATCGTGGTGGATGCAAAAACTCCTCTCATTGCATTTCTTGAGGCGATTCAGGAGCAGAACCCTGACGCAAAAAAGATGAAGTTTGCAGAACATGCGCGGCATGTGCGCAAGCATTTGGAACAACTCAGTAAAAAGTCTTATTGGGATCAGTTTCAGCCTGCGCCTGAATTCGTTGTTCTCTTTCTTCCGAGCGAATCATTTTTTAGTGCAGCGCTTGAATCAGATGCGAGTCTGATCGAAGCTGGCGTGAGCCAAAATGTGATCATTGCGACGCCGACGACATTGATTGCCCTTTTAAGAGCTGTCGCCTTCGGTTGGAGACAAGAGCGATTGGCAGAAAATGCGCGTGCGATCGGTGCGCTTGGCAAAGAGCTCTATAAAAGGTTGGGAGATCTCACAGTGCACTTCGGACGAGTTGGAAAGAATCTGGAATCGGCCGTAGATGCATACAATTCTGCCGTGGGCACGCTTGAGTCTCGAGTTCTCGTAAGCGGTCGTAAATTTAGAGATCTGGATTCTGCTGGTATGCCCGAACTGCCGGAGCTTCCGCCTCTCGATCGGCAGCCGCGCGCCCTACAAGCTGACTCGCTTGATAAGCCTTCGGTCTAGTGAGAGGTTTGGTCAGGTACTCTATCTTCCCGTCGCTGTTTGAAAAGCCGCAAGCAGAATCAGGAGTCGTTCGTCCAAGATGTCACTGTCGAAGATCTTAATTGTCCAGTTGTCACGAACCTCGATCGTTACGAGCCATGTATTGTAAGCTTTTTTTCCTACTGCAATGAGTTGTTCGTCTTCTGTTCGCAAGTAGAGTGTGGCGCCCCTCGCAAAAACGGCTTGATTGATTTTTAGGTCTCCATAAGCACTTCCTGGGACTTTAAACGACGAGGTCATTGGATTGCTTTCGGAAACATGAATCTCTCGTTGCAAAGTTGTTTGCTGGAGGCGTTCTTTCTCCCGAAACTCTTCTTCGCCTGGAAATCTGATATGATCGTTCCACCAGGCCCATCCTACAAGGCCGATCAGAGCCGAGATACAGACTCCATTTCTTACTTTTCTGACGACAGATGATTTTGCGTTCACGGAACTTGCGCATAAAAAAAGGGTCAAGATATATATCTTGACCCTTTCGCCTTAGTAAAAAGGCTTTAGCCTAATGAATTAATCAGGACTTATGACGACGCCGTCTTTGCTCGAGGAGTTTCTTGAGCTGCCTGACTGCGATCAACAATGATTCTCATGCCATAGAAAGATCTAGCGACAAAGAACAAGGCTATCACAAAAAATACCAGTCCGATGATCGAAGCAGTACCACGCGGTACTGCCACTGCAATTTCAACGGCAAGCAAACCGAAGAGTGTGGTGAACTTGATAATTGGATTGAGCGCAACAGACGAAGTGTCCTTAAATGGATCTCCAACAGTGTCGCCCACAACGGCAGCAGCATGAAGTGCACTGCCTTTTTCTTTCAAGTCGACTTCAACCACTTTCTTGGCGTTATCCCAAGCTCCGCCGGCATTCGCCATAAAGAGCGCTTGGAAAAGACCAAATGCCGCAATCGAAATGAGATAGCTTGCAAAGAAAGAAGCATCAAAGAATGCGAAAGCCAATGTAATGCAAAATACAACGCCGAAAATATTAACCATTCCAGCTTGTGCATATTGAGTACAAATTTTCACCACTTCCTTAGATGTTTCGACAGAGGCTTTGGCTGTCGAGTTCAGTCGAATATTTTTCTTAATATATTCAACGGCTCGGTACGCGCCAGCAACAACGGCTTGAGTCGAACTTCCTGTAAACCAATAGATCACTGATCCACCGGCGATGAGTCCCAACAGAACTTTTGGATCCAGAAGGTCTAGCTTCAGATCCAACAAGAGAATGATCGAGAAAATCATCGTTGTTGCGCCAATAACAGCGGTTCCAATGAGTACGGGTTTCGCGGTTGCCTTGAACGTATTTCCTGCAGCGTCATTTGCTTCAAGTAAATGCTTGCCGGTTTCAAAGTCTGGTTTGAATTGAAATTCTTTTTGAATTTCAGTCGAGATATTGGGAACGGTTTCGATTTGTGACAGCTCAAAAATTGACTGAGCATTGTCGGTCACCGGTCCATAACTATCGACTGCAATTGTGACTGGCCCCATTCCAAGCATCCCAAAAGCGACCAGACCAAATGCAAATACCGTCGGATAAATCATGAACTGATCAAGGCCACTCGATGCGGTAATATAGGCAATGAACATCAGTCCCATAAATACCATTCCGCACCAGAAAGCTGAGAAGTTTCCTGCCACGAAACCAGAGAGAACATTCAATGATGCTCCACCTTCACGCGAGGCATTGACGACTTCTTCTACGTGTTTTGATTTCGCTGACGTAAACACCTTGATGAGTTCTGGAATGATCGCAGCAGCAATGGTTCCGCAACTAATGATGGTTGAAAGTTTCCACCATAATCCAGCCGCAAGGTTGCCGATAATCATATAGCTCACAGCGTAGGTGACTCCGATTGAAATCAGAGAAGTGACCCAAACCAAGCTGGTGAGCGGAATTTCGAAATCAAATTCAGTTTTATTTTCAAACAGGGCTCGCGAAATGATGCCGTTTACCCAGTATGAAACAAGCGAGGTGAGCACCATCAAAATACGCATCGCGAAAATCCACACAATGAGGGTGGCTTGCAATCCTTCGCCGCCTTCAAAGAGTTGGCGAGCGGGCGTCATTCCAACGGCAAGCAAAATGAAACTGATCAGCGCGACACCAGTAACGCCATATGTTTCGAATCCATCGGCTGTTGGGCCAACTGAGTCTCCGGCGTTGTCACCCGTACAGTCGGCAATAACACCAGGATTTCGAGGGTCATCTTCCTTAATATTGAACACGATCTTCATCAGGTCAGATCCGATATCGGCGATTTTTGTGAAAATACCACCGCAGATACGAAGCGCTGAAGCTCCGAGAGACTCTCCAATCGCGAAGCCAATAAAACAGGCGCCAGCATTTTCGCGAGATACAGCCAGAAGAATGACAAGCATCAAGACCAATTCAACGCAGATCAGAACAACGCCGATCGACATACCGGCTCTCAATGGAATATCCATCACGGAATAGGGCATACCTCTTAAGGATGAGAAAGCCGCACGACTATTGGCGTAGGTATTAATCCGGATACCAAACCAAGCCACCATGAATGAGCCAATAATTCCAATGCCTGACCAAAGAAGAATGGTCAGAACCTTGGGTAATTCCATTTCTCGCAAATTGTAGAAATAGAAGAAAATACATGCGCCAACAAAGGCCTCTAATACTAAGAGAAGTTTTCCTTGCTGAAACAGATAGGTTTTGCAGGTTTCATAAATCAGATGTGAAACATCCGACATGCTTTTATGAACGGGGAGATTTCTAAGGACTACAAATTCCTTAAATCCGAAAATGAGGCCTAAAATGACAACAACGCTTCCCCAAAGCAGTAGGTGTTTTCCGGTCGTTTCAAATCCCATAAGATTTAAGGGAAAATTGAAATCCGGAAGTACCAAATCAGCTTCCGAATTGGCCCACACGGGTGCTCCTATGAGCCAAAAGGCTATAAAAGCGGTTGCTCGTTTATAAAATGACTGAAACATGCAAAACTCCTCTCGTTTTGTACTAAAATAACCCCTAAAAACTCGCCCAAGCGGCTAAAAAACTCAATGGCTTAATTGGTCAATTTTCGGGTTAAATGGGGCATGCAAAAGATTTTTGAGAATCGTTTGGACGCGGCGACTGATTTGACGAAGGAATTGAGGGCATTGAACATTGAAAATCCAATAGTTTTGGCGTTGCCGCGTGGTGGAACCGAACTAGCCTGCGTGGTGGCAAAGAACTTTGGCGTAAAGGCAGACGTTTTGCTTGTTCGTAAAATCGGAGCGCCCTTTAATCACGAATTGGCTCTGGGAGCGGTTGTGGAGGCTGAACCACCGGTGACGATCTTTAATCGGGAATTGATTCGTGTTCTGAAGATCGAGAAGTCGTACCTTGACCAAGAAACGAAAAAGCAGATCGAAGAAATTGAACGTCGAAAAAAGATGTTTCGTGGTGGCCGGTCGCGGGTGAACTCTTCCGGAAGAGTTGTGGTTGTTGTGGATGACGGTGTTGCGACAGGCGCGTCGGTGAGGGCGGCGTTGCAGGTGATTCGTGCTGAAAAGCCGCGGCGGTTGATTCTGGCGATTCCGGTCGCGCCTGCAGATTTGGTGCCCGAGCTCAGACGTGAAGTGGATGATCTGATTTGTTTGAAAACGCCTGAAGATTTTGTGGCTGTGGCTCAGTTTTATCGTGATTTTCGTCAGGTGACGGATGACGATGTTTCACGGATGCTGGGCATTTCTTAGCAGGCCGGCCGTTTCCTGCTTGCGTGGCCAGAATTGGGGAGGCAGTGGCCAGAGTCGTGCAGTTCCATCCCAAGATCCCGTGACGATGGATCTGCCGTTGGGAGAAAATACCACTAATGAGATCATTTTGCAGACGAATACTCTGACTTCCAGGCCAGTTTCGGTATTCCAAAGTCGCGCGGTTCCGTCATACGAGCCCGTGAGAACATGTCTTCCATCAGGGGAGAAAGTGCCAGATTGCACCGAATCACTGTGGCCTATGAATCGCTTAATTTCCTCCCCAGTTTGAGGGTTCCAGAGCTTTGCGGTTCCGTCATAAGAGCCCGTGAGAAATGATCGGCCATCATGAAAAAGAGAACTGCATATGATGTCTTCATTAGTCTTGAGTATTCTGCCTCTAATCTTATCTTCTAAATCCCAAAATCTTGATTCGTTCCCAGAATAATAGGTCCGGAAGAATCGGCCATCATAAGAAACAGCAACCCCTGAGATACCATCCGGCAAGACGCTGAGCTGCCCGCCAGTCGTAATATCCCAGAGTCTCGTTACTTCATCGGAAGAGTTAGTTAGGATGTGTTTTTCATCAGGCAAAAATACGACGTTGGTAATTCTTGATCCCACATTAAATACTGTGACGAGAGGAATCTCTGCAGTTTGTTCGAGTGATTTCTGAGCGATCGTTTGAGAAGTCTCTCGCTCTGCGAGAAGCGCCTGCAGCGCAGCTGTGAGGTCAGCGATGAGTTGAGATCTCTCATCAGGCTGAAGATCCCTGGCGAAAGTTTGAAAGAGCGTGATAGCTTGAGCGTGTGAATTCAGATCAGCGCCGGAATTCCAATTGATTTGAGCAGACAGAGGATTGCGAAGAAATTCTCGCAATCGATCGGAATCGATTTGAGAATTACGAAAGAATTTAACCATTCCTTCAACGAGTGCAGCTTGAATTTCTTTCGGCCCGCCGAGAGTTCGTAAAGTTGCAGCGCAGACAATGCTTGGGCTTGAGGCCGGTGCTGGGCCTGAGCTATGTGGTGGAGCGAGGCGCGAGCCTTCGTGTGCGGCGATATTTCGTGAGGCCATGGCGGCAGCCGTGATGACGAGAGCGCAGAAATATGAGCGAGCGGAGGTCATGGTGCAGCGGCCTCCGTGGATTGTGGACGAGGCCAAAACTGCGGAGGCAGTGGCCAAAGTCGTGCAGTTCCATCCCAAGATCCCGTGACGATGGATCTGCCGTTCGGCAAAAATGCGACGGATGTGACGATATCACGGTGGCCCCTGAATGTATCGAGTTCTTCGCCGGTTCTGGCGTTCCAGAGTTTTGCAGTTTTGTCGATACAACCTGTGAGAATGTAATTGCCGTTTGGCGAAAATGCGACGGATGTGACGCTATCACGGTGGCCCTGAAATATCCTGACTTGTTGGCAAGTCTTGGCATGCCAGAGCCTTGCCGTTTTGTCCCATGAACCAGTGAGGATGAGTTCGCCACTGGGAGAAAAACTGATGGATACGACCCTCCCAAAGTGGCCCTCCAAAACTGTGGGATTCTTGGTTTCAAGATTCCAGAGTATTGCGATTCCGTCAAAGAAGCCGGTGACAATGTGTCTGCCATCAGGAGAAAAGGCGACAGACCTAACTTTCTCTTTAAATAGATCAAAACTGTGGCCTTGATGACCTGTTTGGCTATTCCAGAGCCTTGCCGTTTTGTCCCATGAACCAGTGAGGATGAATTCGCCATTGGGAGAAAAAGCCGCGGATGAAATCCATGCGTGGTGCCCATGAAACTTTCGGAGTTCTCTGCCAATTTTGGAATCTTGGAGTACAGCGGTGCTATCCCCAGAAGCTGTGAGAATATGCTGGCCATCAGAAGAAATAGACACAGATGTGACAGGCCGGCTGTGGCGGAGGAGTCTCATGATTTCTCGGCCCGTCTCAAGATCCCAGAGTCTTGCAGTGCCATCGTCATGGCCTGTGAGAATCCATTTTCCATCAGGAAAAACAGCGATGGAGTAGATATGTGATTGCGCATTAAATACTGTGACGAGAGGAATCTCTGCGGTTCGTTCGAGTGATTTCTGAGCGATGATTTGAGAAGTCTCTCGCGCTGCGAGAATCGTCTGCAGCGCAGCTGTGAGGTCGGTGATGAGCTGTGATTGCTCAGCAGGCGGAAGATCCCTGGCGAATTTTTGGAAGAGAGCGATGGCTTGAGCATGTGAATTCAGATCAGCGCCAGAATTCCAATTGATTTGAGCAGCAAGAGGATCGCGAAGAAATTCTCTCAATCGGTCGGAATCGATTTGAGAATCACGGAAGAATTTAACCATTCCCTCAATGAGTGCGGCTCGAATTTCATTCGGCCCGCCGAGAGTTCGTAAAGTTGAAGCGCAGACAATGCTTGGGCTTGAGGCCGGTGGTGGGCCTGAATCATGTGGTGGAGTGAGGCGCGAGCCGTCTTGTGCTGCGATATTTCGTGAGGCCATGGCGGCAGCCGTGATGACGAGAGCGAAGAAATATGAGCGGGCGGAGGTCATGGTGCAGCGGCCTTTGTGGATTGTGGGCGTGGCCAGAATTGGGGAGGGAGCGGCCAGAGTCGTGCGGTTC
>JACCDG010661058.1_pt1 | contig 38961 bp, 34 predicted proteins | sample 7442471 | NCBI WGS metagenome assembly JACCDG01 (sample SAMN15323444, study PRJNA562643) | freshwater metagenome | isolation source: river surface water | place: USA:Blue River Watershed | collected 2017-08-17 | reverse complement strand
GGAGATAGTTTTGGTGGGTGCGATGGGAACTTCGGTTCGAGCTCTATGGATTCTGGCGGAAGCTACGGTGGAGGTCATGAAGGATATAACTCAAATAACGATTATTCCGTAAGCTTCACATCAATACCAGGATATACTGAGGGATTTTACGATGGCGTATTACACATAGGACTACGAGCAGAATTTACGCGAGAAGATTCACAACACGATAACAATCCAATAGAACTAGGAATTACTTCAGATGATTTTTTGAATGCTTATAGCAAGTCATTAGATAGCATACAATATCTTGGAGTGTCTTCTGCCTTACAATCTAATGAATTTGAAGAGATACTTAGGTCTGCTTCTAAGGGGCTAGAGAGCTATAATGCAAACGTTTTGAAAGCTTTATCAAAAGTTGAAGCTTTATATAATGAATATATAAAGCTCGACATAGAACATAAGAAAGCCATGGAATATTATAATGGTAATATTCTCGACTACCCTGGAAACTCTTACAACTTGATGAGAACTTTAGACGTCGCTCTAATATCTATCCCAGCAGCTAAAAATGAGGCGTTAAAAGCGATTGAAGAACAGAAAGCCAAAGAAACAAGATTAAAAGAAACCGAAGAGAAATTGCTCAAAGAAATATTTCAAGAAAATTATTCTGATATAAAATTCAGCTACCATGACAACGCCAAAATCAAAAATGAAATTGCTTGCATAGACATTCACACTGTATTAGCTGGGAATCCAGATATGCAGTATATGTCTGTTAAGCTTTATCAACACTTGTTGAAAAAAGGATTGAGCGAAAACGAAGCATTGGCGATTTTAGGAAATAGCCTAATTCCGATTCATGAGAATCCTTTCGCCATACCTAAAAAGGTTAATCACGTATTGGCACTTGAAGGAGCTGCTGCGCTAGTGTACCAGTGCACCGCTAATCCCGCTTGTGTAAATTTAGTAGCGTCTAGTTTAGCTGCTGCTTTGGCAACTGGTAAAATTATGGTTGAAGGTTTTGACATCGCGGATAAGCATGATACGACACTAAAATCACCAGAACAAAAGCATCAGTCACAAGATGAGGAATTTTTAGCTGATACCAAAGTTAATAAAATACCAGGATTCGATTGGGAGCAGTACTTTAATACCGATGAAGGCCTTACAATTCCTGAAGGGATTGATATGACGATTCTTCCTAAGCTTGAATTTGATGAGAATGGAAAATTCTACCCCGAAAAAACTAATATTGCTGATAGTGAAGGAGGTGTTCATGGAGGACATTCTAAAGAAAGGCATGTTGGTAAAAGTGATGAGTATTTAAAGGAAAGAGCTATAAGACTTGCTGAGAAAGCTGCATTGCAAAAGAGAACTTCACCAGGGGCTTCTACTTTTCCAGACTATAAAACTGCAAATGAAGCAACAATTGAAGTGTTGAAACAAAATAGTAAAGCTATTGAAAAGTGGGCAAAGACTGCGCCTAATGGAAAAGTTGAGCCCTACTTTGCAGAATTTACAAAGTCAGTAGGGTATGGATATACCGATGAAGGAGTAAGGTTTGAATCTAATAAAGTAGCTACTGTCCTTATTAAAGTGGGAGAAAAAGTAGAAATATTAACATCATACCCGGTGAAATAATGGATATCGAATTACATAATAAATACAGAGATTTGTTTGGTAGTCTTACATGCCTTCTATGTTATTTTCTTGATGATACATATTATGATGATCGAAAAAATATAGATACAATCAAACGTTATGTCTCAATATTTGATAAGGAAGAACTCCTAAAAACTCTTAATCAAGGCAAAGAAGTTTTAGCTTTAGATCCATTTCCTACTGAGTGGATATTAGACACAGTTTATGGAGGTGGAGAGGACATTGTTCAAGATAGAACAAAAAAATGGTTAACTGAAATCCTAGAGTTATTGGAAGAAGAAGCTAAAAAAGCAGGAAAGTTATAACTTAAAAAATTTTTGACCTGCTCCCACCAGCCCAAAGTAGGATCAAAGATTTTTAAACAAGTGTAGAATCAGAAAGAGGTTTTAAGATTAATCTGATCACAGGGTTGTATCAATCAAAGGTTAATCAGGCAGCTTCCCTGTATTCGCTGCTCTTGCTGTAATTCTTTGCTGCTCTTTTTGCGCCCAAGTAAGGTTATTTTCATTTGAAACTTCTGGCTCGCGAGAATCAATATAACTAATAAGGTAATGAAATGCTTTTGTTAGAGCTTGATTATTCACATCTTGTGAATTAGCAGCTGCATTTCTCATAAAATTATCAATAACCTCTTCACCTTTATTTTTATCCATAATTTTACTAAGAAAAGCTATAAACCTACAGGCTTCTATTATATCTGGATTCACTTCACATGCTGGCTGTCTTCCGTGCTTATGATCTTCCATATATTTTGAAACTGCTTGGAAAAGATTAACAATTTTACTAGCTTCTGCTTTTTTAGCGTCGGAAGTTTTTTCATATCTTTTAAACAAATCTAGAAAAAACTCTATAACATTCGCCTCCACACCCCCTTTCATGCAGTCTGTATCCATTACCATCTTCAATTTAAGAGACCCAAAAACTTTAGCATCGAAACAACTAATTTTAATCTCGTTGCCTTTTTATAAGGTAACTTCCAATATTTTATTTCCATCTTTTAATGCCTGAACACTTCCTTCCCTAAGATATTCTATTTGCAAACCTTCTTCTCTAGCAAAGTTTTTTACAAATCCGCTAAGCAAAACCATATCATACTTTAAAAGTCCTCCAGCTCTTCTAAACCCAACCTCATACACTTGAGAAGTAAGAGAGCCAGAGCTTCCACTAAATATTGATAAATCATAGTTCCTATTAATTCCTGAAGCGTCTAAAAAAGCTTCGAATATTTCACTAGGGTTTTTCATAATACATTTCCATTTTTTTTGGAAAGTATTTTAGATACGTTTTTACGTCAAGCGTAATCCTCATCTTCTATATCTTTAAGCTCAAAATTGACGTTTTATGGTTTTAGTTTAGACTTATATACAAATCTGACGAATAAAGAGAATTAATGTCACGCATCTTTGGATATTTAACTGTCATCATTATATTCAACTTTTTAGCTATATACACTTCATTAGCTCAGGACACCTCTCTTGAAGAATCTGATATATTCTCTGACATTAGAAAAAAAGCTCAGACTGGCCCACTATTAATTGAAAACATATGGGATCAAGCCAAACTAAGTATAAATGAAGGTCATGCTTTTATAATGCCTCAAGAAGGCAAAGAGTTTATGGACATTTTTGGCAACGCTACAACACCAGAAACATTCGTCGGTATCATTACAGATAATGATTTTAAATTTGAATGGTTTGCGTGGATTAGATACATAAAATCCGGCTATGTTAAACCAACAGAGATCAATAAAGCGGAACTATTCCACGCAATGAAAGAGTCTATTCAACATAGTAATATAGATGCGGAAAAAAATGGATTATCAATTCTGGAAATTCTGAGTTGGATAGATGAACCAGTTTATAATCCAAACATTCATGAAATATCTTGGTCCATTCTAGCTCGAGAAACGATAGATGGCAAAGCTTTATTCAACACCAATGCAACTATTATTAAATTAGGAAAAGATGGTTATTTTGAAGTCGTCCTTGTTGCTGATAAAAATGCTAAAGACCTAAGTTTTCTAAAAAGTATTACAGATAATCTCATCTTCCTAGAAGGTAAAAAATATGAGGATTACAAAGTCGGGGATCCTGTTTCCACTGCAACATTTGACTCTGTAATTTTAGGGGGTGGCTTTAAAGAAGATCCGTTAGAATCTTCAATACAAACTTTGAGTCAAAACTATAAATTTATAATTTTAACTATATTGGCTTTGATTATTTTTCTTAGCAACAAAATCAAAAAATTATTTACCAAATAAATATCAAGCAACTGGAGTGACAGAATAAAACACTCTCAACTTGACTCGCCTTCCCAAGCATTTTCAATGTGATCGGCAACACAACCGTTTATCACAGTTATAAAATCAAACCTCATATCGTGGTTTGCGTATTCTTCATTTTCTCCTAAAAAATAATTGGCCGCGTTACAATTCCGTTTAATTTGCTTTTTGGTTATCAAATCAAAATGTATAGGATTATGTCTTGCTTTAACTTCAACAAAAACTAAAAGCGTATTTTTTTTCACAACCAAATCTACCTCACCATAAGGAGTTTTGTATCTTGAGAATAGCATCTCATACCCCATAGCTTTCAAGTACTGAGCTACCAACTCCTCCGCTTCAACACCATATTTATAAGCTGAACTTTGCTTCATGCCTTGTATCTTTCAACACTGTGTACGCAATCAAGCGATCTTATCCCTGTAATCAAATTATTAAGCTGTTGAAGGCCTTTCACCTCAACGTCCAACTGTAATTCAAAGAAATCTAGTGATCTCCCCGATACCTTTAAGTTAGAAATATTAGCTTGATCGTGGGCAATTGCATTTGTGATTTTTGCAAGACTACCCGCCTCATTTGAAAGGGTCACTTTTATTCGCCCTATATATTTTTCCTCCCCAGTGCCTTCCCAAGAGACATCGATCCAACGCTCAGGAGTACCTGAAAAATTTTCCAGCATTTCACAATCGGAAGTATGGATTGTGATACCTTTTCCTGTGTTTACAATCCCAACAATTCTATCTCCCGGCAGAGGATGGCAACATCCAGCGAAATGAATTGCCATTCCAGGTATCAATCCTTTTATTGGCATACCCTTGTTTTCTTTAGGAGCAGGCTTTGAATTTTTAAATTTTAATAGTGATAGTGGATTCTTACTTTTCTGGTCTGCGTGATACTCAGGATGTAGTGCTTTGATTACTTCATTTCTGTTGACCAACCCCTCACCTATTCCCGCTAGCAGGTCGTCAACATTTTGCCTTTTAAAATGCGGTAGAACTGCCTTAAGACTCTCCTCCTTATATTCTTTGTCCAACTGTTGGAAAGTTTTGCTTATTATAGCTCTACCTAGATTTATGTATTCATCACGTTGTTTAGAGCGAATATATTTCCTAATTTCAGCGCGCGCTTTACCTGTAACCACAAACTTTTCCCATGCTGGAGATGGCATGGGAGTTTTAGATCTTAGAATTTCAACCTGATCACCATTTTCTAACTGAGTTTTTAGCGGAACAATTCTGCCATTCACCCTTGCGCCAATGCAAGTAAGACCCATATTCGAATGTACAGCGAAAGCAAAATCCACAGGCGTAGCTCCGCGCGGCAAGGCAATTAAATCCCCCTTAGGGGAGAAACAAAACACCTGATCATAGTACATCTCAAGCTTAGTGTTTTCTAAAAATTCTTCAGCGCTAGAAGCGTTCTCTAGGATTTCCAATAATTCTCGTATCCACCTATAATGCGTACCCTCAATTGTACTCGGCTGGCTTTGTTTATATGTCCAGTGCGCCGCAACCCCAAGCTCTGCAATCTCATGCATATCAAAGGTTCTTATTTGTATCTCAATACATCTTTGCTCAGGCCCCATAACTAGCGTGTGAAGTGATTGGTAACCGTTTGCTTTCGGTGTACTAATAAAATCTTTGAACCCACCTGGGATCATATGGTAAGAGGTATGCATAACTCCCAATGCTTTATAACAATCTACGGGGTCATTAACTAATATTCTAAATGCAATAATATCGGCCAATTGCTCAAAAGCTACGTTCTTCCGCTCCATTTTACGCCAGATTGAGCAAGTTGTTTTCTCTCTACCTTGAACGTCTGCATCAATTCCATGATCTTTAAGAGTATCTTTAATTTCTTTAACAATGGTATCTACGAGAGAAGTGCCTTGCTTCCTTAAGAATTCTAACCTACTGATGATAGATTTTCTGATTTCTGGGTGTAGTTCCGCAAATGCTAAATCTTGGAGCTCATTTTTAAATTTGTGGATACCGATCCTCTCCGCTAGCGGCGAATAAATCTCCATTGTTTCATGAGAAATTCTAATTCTTTTATCAGGCTTTTTAATATGCTTTATCGTACGCATATTGTGGAGTCTATCTGCAAGCTTTACCAATAAAACCCTGATATCTTCAGATATCGCCAATAATAATTTTCTAAAATTTTCTGCTTGTTTTATATGCTCAGGTTGGTATTCAATTTTTGCTAACTTAGTTACACCGTCAACCAACTTTGAGACCTCTTTACCAAACTCCTTTTCTATGTCTTCCAAGGTAATTTTGGTATCTTCTAAAGTATCATGCAGCAACGCTGTAATCAGTGAGGCTGTGTCTAGCTTAAGTTCCGTCAGTATCTCAGCAACAGCAATAGGATGTATGCAATACGGCTCACCAGAAGCGCGTGTTTGGCCTTCATGCGCTTTGACTGCAATGCCTATCGCCTTTTCAATTTGAGCAAGGTCAGCCTTAGGATTACTTGATTTTACTTTTTCAAGTAAACTTTGTTTCGCTTCTAAGATTATGCTTTCTGCTGACATAGAAATACAATTATAATTAATAAAAATGTAACCTAACTTTCGTAGACTTGAAAGGACATTTGCAAAATTAGTCCAATAATAGTAAGTTATTACGAAAGTAATTTGGAAACATGTATGGCAGTATCAGCAGTTCAAAAACAAGAAATTCAAGAAGCACGTGATTTATCTAACAAAACACGTCGCGCTACCGTTCAGGCTATAGAGGATATTTTATATGAGCCAATAAAAGTTTTAGATCATGGGTTCATTAGGGTAGTCGACTATATGGGTGATGACGAAGCAGTAGTTCAGTCTGCTAGAGTTTCTTATGGTAGGGGCACAAAAAAAATCAGCCAAGACCGCGGACTTATTAGATACTTAATGCGTCATTGGCATACAACCCCATTTGAAATGTGTGAGATTAAATTCCATGTTAAATTACCAATTTTTGTTGCACGCCAATGGATAAGACATAGAACTGCAAACGTAAATGAATATTCAGCTCGTTACTCAATTCTTGATAAAGAATTCTACATACCTGCGCCGGCCAATTTAGCTTCTCAATCAGATACGAACCGCCAAGGTAGAGGTGATGTTTTAGAGGGAGAAGAAGCACGACGAGTTTTAGAGATGTTGAAAGGAGATTCCGAGAAATCCTACGAACATTACATGGAAATGCTCAATGTAAATGACAACACGGATGAAATTCTTGACCCTAATAAAAAAGGATTAACCCGTGAGCTTGCCAGAATGAACCTTCCAGTAAACTACTACACACAGTGGTATTGGAAAATTGATTTAAATAATTTGATGCATTTCTTGATGCTCCGCGCCGATCCACATGCTCAGTATGAAATCCGCGTTTATGCAGAAGCTATGATTGATGTTCTCAAAAAATGGGTTCCATTCACGTACGAAGCATTCATGGATTACCGTGTGAATAGTGCCAACCTCTCAGCACAAATGGTTGACATTGTAAAACGCATGATTGCAGGTGAAAAGGTGAATCAGGAAACCAGCGGTCTAACGCAGCGTGAATGGGCTGAATTGGCAACTAAGCTAAGTATCTAGTATTTTTGCAATTGCTGCTTTTTAATAATTTGTTGAAGTGCTCACGCACATTGAGATTATTAACATCTCAATCAAATTTTAGCAAAACAACTGTATACGTCTACTGGCAATTGTTATACATTGCTGCGCACAAGTAAATATTAGAAATCATATGACCACCACACTAGAAAAATCTACAATAAATTCGGCAGACTTTTTGGCGACGTTAGAACAAAGAAATAAGTATATTGGCTTAGTACGCGCCTATAAAGAACTTGTAGAAAATTTTATGGTTAAAAAATTGTATGATTACCAGGTTAGTTATATCTCTGAACTACCGAACAGCGCTTTTGCTTTAAGAGCTACTTATATGCTTCATTTGCTTCATAAATTTGATATGGATATTGGACAATGCACCCCGCAATATCACTATTCTAGCAACTCCTTTGGGGAACGCAAATTACTCCTTGATAACTTGGATCTTGGTAGTAAAGGCGTATCATTGTATAGTTGCAAACTTGAAAACAATAACCAACGCTCTCAATTCTCGCTCGATAGTGAGCGCGGGGGAAGAAATTACGGCGAAATAGATTCTGAACTCCTGTTAAAGACCCTAAATGATCCAGGAGTTTTTTCTAAAAATTACGATTCTGAAAAATATAACAAGGTAGATCTTGAGTACTATTTTGGAGCTAAAATGTACCCGACAGAAGTTAAGTTTGGGTCTGAATCACCCAAAGCTCTAGTAAAATTTATTCTAGAAAATGTACGTGGCGGTATTCCTCCCTATCATCAGCCTCATGAATTCCATTCTTCATATAAAAATATTTTCTCATTTGGAGACAAGAAACTTACAAAATTTGATAACACCGTAAAAGAGCAAATCTCAACTTGTTTCAAAAAATATTTTGATGATTCTAATACTGATAAAAACAAGCTTAAATGCTTTAATCCAACCATTGATGCTAATGAGCCTGCTGAAGTTATACACAGCAAAATTAGAGCTGCAACTGATGAGTTTGTAGCGCAAGCTAAAACCCATTGCTACAACAAAGCAATTAATGCACTTGATTCCTTAAATCATCATTTTATCTCGATTTTACAGCAAGGCAGTAACACTGATGAAAAATTAGTACAATTAGAGAAAGCTGCAAAAGATCACTTAGACGAATGCGCATTTGTCTTTCCTTTTAAAACTTCGGCGGATGAATCTATAAACGAAGCGCTAACCGATGCCGTAAACTCTGGTTATCTAGCTACTCAAGAAGATAATTTACATTGTAAAGCCTCAGAATACTCAGAACCGCTATCAGACTACTCGAACGTTGGCTAGTAATCATAGCTCTAAATTATAAAATCAGAAAAGCTCGGAAATAACCCGGGCTTTTTTTGTACACTACTTAGAATTAAACAAGCTGTATATCTGATATCAAATAAAATTGGTTACAGCATCAAAGCAGTAAGAATACCACTCCCAAGCTGTTAAGCAAATAAAGCCAATCAGCTTTATATATTCACCAAGAATGAGTTTTGCCTTACCGTCGAATAAACTTATGGTCTCTGCGCCAACTGGATAGGGAATAATTTCATAATCTGGCATATACATTTTAAAAATTAACATACTTCTAGGCATATGGTAATTCGATGTAACAAGTCGTAAACTTTTATACCCGTGTAAATCCATAAAAATTTTCGCTTCAATAGCATTTGATATAGTGCTGTCGGCAATACTGCCAAGAATAATATTATCTGGATTAATTTTTTGACTCTCTTCAGACTTAGAGAAATTTTTAATAATGTCTTTTTTGGTAACTTTAAAGCCAACCCCTGAGATCAATATTTTTTCAGCACTAGATTTAGCAAACACCTCTAAACCCGTTTCAAGACGTCCACTACCACCAGTAAGCACTATTACTGCCTGTGCTTCACCCACAACATCTGTTGATGGCTTTGGGATCGCAGCCAAAAAAGCAAAAAGACCTAGTAACCAAATGGCCAAAAGGATGACTACTAATCTACCTACAGCTTTTAAGACTTTTATACAATAAGACATATTGGCATTAAAATGGCGGGGATGACGGGACTCGAACCCGCGACCTCCGGCGTGACAGGCCAGCACTCTAACCAACTGAGCTACATCCCCATTTTAGGTAACAGTATGATATATTACCAAAAACCAATTGCAACTAGTAACTTCTCATTATTATGTAATTACTTACTAAATAATGGTGGGCGGTGACAGGATCGAACTGCCGACCTCTTCGGTGTAAACGAAATGCTCTACCAGCTGAGCTAACCGCCCTAAAAGACACCATGTTGTGAGTTAAGATAAATAACGACTAACTGAGTAAATTGCAAGCAAAAAAACACATTTTTGCAATTTATATTTTATAAAGTTTTCAGCTCCACAGCTTACAACTTTCCACAAGGCAATGAAAAATAGTATTTTACACGCCTAAATATAGAGCTATGCTAAAAAAACACTAAAATTCAATCGCTTGCATAACCATACGCTCGAGGCAAAATGGATATAAAAAAAATCAAAGCCCTAATCATAGAAGACTCAAAATTTGTTAATACTCTGTTCACTGGACTATTAGAACAAACTGATGATATTGAGGTTATTGGCATTGCTACTACAGAAGAAGAAGCGACAACTAAAATAGCCACATTAAAACCAGATATAATAACTCTGGATGCAGACATTCCAGATATGGATGCAGCAAGCTTTTTAGATAAATTAATGAACAAAAACCCTGTGCCTGTCATTATGGTATCCACTTTAAATGCCGATGGAGCAGAAACCACTATCAGAGCTCTTGAGATAGGTGCAGTAGACTACTTAGTAAAACCCAAAGTATTTGATGAATTTAAGGATCTAAACAAACTTAAAAACGAACTTTCAACCAAAATCCGTTCTGCTCTCAAAGCAACCCTTAGACATCATTCCCACACTAAAAACAATGATTCAAAAACATTAAGTTACAAAGTCAAAACAGATGCCAACCAATCAAGAATGATCACTCTTTGTGCATCTGTTGGTGGCGTTGGCGCTGTAAAACAAATTCTCACTTCGTTACCAAAAAACTCACCTCCAATTATTGTTTCTTTACAATTACATCCAGATCTTGTGAAAGCTTTTGCCAGCAGGCTATCAGCTTTATGTGAAATCAAAGTACTGGCAGCTGAGCACGGAGAACCACTCTCAGACGGACGAGCATACTTAGGTTCCACGTATACAGAAACTTCTTTCAATAAAAAAGGGGATGATCTTTGTTTGGTTATCCAAGAGAAGAAATCATCAAAGCCAGTTGATCATATGCTCTTATCTCTAGCAAATACTTTTAACGGCAGATTAGTAGGTGCTGTACTTACAGGGCAAGGTGAAGATGGCGTGAATGGCTTCTTAAAAATCAAGGAAGCAGGTGGATATGTAATCGCTCAAAATGAAAATTCTTGCGTTATATACGACACTCCAAAAACTGCGAAAGAGCGCGGTATAGCGCATGCGGAATGCTCAATTGAAAAAATATCAAAAGAACTGCTTCAGAGGTGCGCGTAAATTACTGCAACCGTGGGAATACTCCTTGCGGCATCGGCAGCGTTGCACCACTTTGCAACTTGTATTTTGCACTCATATTTTCAATATTTCTCACATCTATATTTAGTTGGTCCAGCAATTTGGCAGCTGAGTCAGGAATGATTGGCAAGAGGGCAATACCTACTATTCTGATGCACTCACACAGCACATAGAGCACTGTCTGCATTCTTTCAGGATCTGTTTTTTTCAAAGCCCAAGGCGCTTGTTTATCAACATATTCATTAGCTGCCGAACCTAAAGAAATCACTTCTTCGAAAGCTAAGTGGATTTCTTGCTTGTCCATATGTTTTCTCATCTTGTCTGCCAAAGCATATGACAGATCTAATAATTTTTGATCATCTGCGATAAAACTTCCATAAACAGGTATCTTAGCTTCGCAGTTCTTGTTAATAAAAGAAAGTACACGCTGAGCCAAATTTCCAATATTATTACATAAGTTTGAATTTACTTTACTGATGAAAGACTCTCTCGAAAAGTTACCATCATTTCCAAAAGGCATTTCAGTCATCAAGAAATATCGAACATAATCAAGGCCAAACTCAGCAATTAATTTGTGGGGATCGATTGTATTACCTAAAGATTTAGAGATTTTCTCACCTTCGTTCGTCCACCAACCATGCGCAAAAACTCTTTTTGGCAATGGCAAATCGCAAGCCATTAAGAATGCAGGCCAATAGACCGCATGGAATCTAAGTATATCTTTACCCACTAGATGTAAATCACATGGCCAAAAATGTTCGCGCTCTTTATTGTGGACCGCTGAATAATAATTAAACAATGCATCCAACCATACATACATTACATGATTTTCATCATTAGGTATCTTAATTCCCCATTTAAATGAGGTACGAGACACAGATAGATCATGCAATCCACCTTTCACAAAAGATATTACTTCGTTTCTTCGTGAATTCGGCGCTATAAAGTCTGGATTATCTTCGTAGAATTTTAGTAATTTATCCTGCCATTTTGATAAATTAAAAAAGTAACTAGGCTCGGTAATCCATTCAATTTCTGCGCCAGTTGGGGCTTTGCCATCCACTAATTCCGACTCTTGATAAAATGCTTCGTCACGGACTGCATACCAGCCTGAATAACTACCTAAATATACAGATCCACTTGCAAAGAGCGTTTTCCAAATCTCTTGGACAGTTTTTTTATGGCGCTCTTCAGTTGTTCTAATAAAATCATCGTTCGAGATTCTAAGCGCTTCATTCAAATTTCTAAATGTAGCTGAGTATTTGTCAGTAAAGGCCTGAATATCTACACCTGCTTTGAGCGCAGATTTTTCTATCTTTTGACCATGTTCATCAGTACCAGTTAAAAACATCACATTATAACCATCTTGACGCTTATATCGCGCCATTACATCAGCAGCAATAGTCGTATATGCATGCCCGATGTGAGGCACATCATTAACATAATAAATTGGCGTTGTTACGTAAAAATTTTTGGTCATAAGAAAAAGTCAATTTTTTTTTGTTATTATACACTGAATCTCTCCAAGCGGAAGTACATAAAAAAAGCTGGCCTAAGCCAGCTTTTTAAACCGTCGCTTAGATATCTTAAGCAGATCTTCTTGCCATAAGCTTCGCTACCACGAAACCAAGTATTAGCCCCATGATTGCATACACTGCGTCCATCATCATATTGCTTTCTGGCTTCATTTCTTCAGCTAAGATCATCTTCATAACATCTTTAGATGAAGCATGCATAGAAACAATTTTCCATGTGTTTTCTTCATACTTTGTAAGCATTGTAAAGTGCGCCATAGCGGTATGATTAGCATCAAAAACTATATTAAGTTTACCAACTATATAACCGATTCCAGGTGCAATTTCTTTAACACTCTCAACTGTTGCTGTAGCTTTGTGATTTTTATATCTAGCATCAGACATTTTTTTATCCCACATTGCTTTCAATGCTTCTGGTGAGTTAATCAATTCATTTTCAACAGTTACTAAATTGAAACTCTCTTTCGAATATAATGAAGAATATTTTTCCCAATCACGACTTGCTACAGCTTCTACTAATTTATCTACAATTGCACCATCTGCTTTTGGTAAATTAACTAACATAACCGATTGTAGCATTACTTGATTTGAAGCATCCATAGGTACGGTATTTGTTGTAGCTGGTGCTACTACTGGACTGGTTGGAGTAACTGTCGACGCATCAACTGGAGTTGAAGGAACGCCAGATTGAACAGCGTCTGTAGCCGAACCGCCAGGTACTGAAGGCGCTATCATAGTAGCTGCATCAGCAGGAGCACTGCTAACAACTGGTGGAACTGAAGGAGTTGCACTTGGTGCAGACACATCTTGAGCATAGCTAGCAGATATGCCAGTCGCCACAGCCAAAAGTGCGAATGTTAAAATAGTTCTTTTAAAATACATTTTTCCTCACATGTATTAATTGCAATAAAGTTTTATAATACTTACACTTTAGTATTTATGTGTCTATAGATTTTTATCTTGAGCGATCATTTTGTTGCTGAAAGCGCAACAAAAACACAGCTAGTAAACTTGCCGATATCTGGATTGGCAGTGACTGTGGAAGCCCACAAAACAATCTAGCGTTAGCATTAGGCCCATGAATAGATTTAAATTTTTGATATGCTTTTAACGGAGAAGTAGGCAGATCCCCACTTAAAATCTGATAGCGCAAATGTTCAATTGGCATAGTTATAATACCTGCACTTACGCCTGACATTACACCAATTGCTGCTTGCGAATATATGTGTTTTACATCAAAATCAAATCTTTTCGCCATCCTAATATACACTTCTTTAGAAGCAGCAAAACTTCCCCAAAAAGCACCGCTATAAATGTATGTAATTTTCGCCCCATGAAATAAGCCAAAGAACCCATATTCTTGAATTAGCATGCGTCCAGCCTGGAGAGAACTTATGTTTACGCCAGTTCTATTTCTGGTATCCATTTGCCTATTTCTTAACCCATCAAAAAATGCATTCATCGTCCCGTTCACTCCGACTACAACACCTACTGAGGCGACTGGTATTAACATCGGATATTTTTCAATATGTTCATTTTTAACATATCTTCTAATTAACATTGGTGTCAGCAACCATGCATATGCACGCAACACTTCTCGAGAGAAGTTTTTTACCATGTTTGGCCGCCTACCAGTTGATAACACACCCAACTGTCCAGTTTGATATAATCTTTTGGCTATTGCTGCACCAGTTTCAGGAGTAGCTTGGGTTTGATGTAATTGCGTTTGTTTGATTCTTTCAATATTAGTCAATGGCACTTCTACAAAAGGAGTTGTCACTAACGCTCTAACAGCCCCAACCACCGCCGCAATTCCGGTTGTGTCTAAGAATTTACCCCAAAAACCACCTTTATCGGCCATACTAACCAATCTTTTTTATCCATTGTATAGTAGCCTATATTAGAAAATCAATCTTGAAACGAGAAATCGAAATAATTTTGATAACTTAGCTCAAACACAGAGCTTGGGCTCAAACATTTTTCTTCATTTATTCTCATATCACAAGTTGGCGACATTTTACATTCTTGAATCCTATCACTAACTTGAGAATAAATGTCTATTGCCGGAAAAAAATTTTCATATTTTGCAGCAGAAGTTATATATGCCTGCTTAACAAAGCTATCAATAATATTGGTTTGCGCTTCGTTGTATCCGTATGCAAGTTCAATGTGGTATTGTGTACCATGTCTAATTCCACAATCGTGGGCATATGCCATAGCGACTTCCTCTTCATGAGAAGTAGCCCCCAACTCTAGATCCCCTGTTTTGTGAGAAATCACTGCGTAATTATTATAAGTCATAGTCAAAAATGTAATTTTCGAAAAGCTACAATTATATAGCGCTTCTTTTTGAGCTTCTAAACTCATCGCAAAAAACATTGATAAAGATGGAGTATCATATAACACATTTGGGGCGGAATCCCAGTACCCATTTACAGCTTTCATTGATGCTCCGTGGTATAAGGCAAGATGCTGTGCACCTCCACATATTCCAAAGTATGGGGTGTGGCTCTCAAATGTCAGATCCAATGCTTTTTGATACAAGTGCTCTAAGCCTAACTTATTAGGACGATCCCACCAAGTAGTGATGTTGAACTCCGAATCGTCTCTTGGGAAAGAATCAGCTGACCCAGGGTTTATCCATCCGTCGAAACCTTCTAGAGTCTTCATATTCATCACTTGCTGAAGATCCATAAAGTAGAATTTTACCTCAGGAAATTTATTATTTATCTCCCAAAGCAATTCATCGATAGAGCTTACATAACTGGTATCAGCAACCGCAATTTTAACTTTTTTCATAATTCTCCTTCCCCATTAAGCAAAACAGTAATGATCAACTGTACTATTAACAAAGCATACAGCTTCATTACTTAGAACTTCTTCGTAATATTCTTCTTGTTTGATACAATCAACCAGCCGCTCTAACACTCTAGGTTGGGTGTCATGAGGGAACTTGGCTTTACCAAGTTTAGCATCATGGAATTGCTTCGCTAAAAGCACAAAATTCTCCAAAATATTATGCTGATTTGGCTCTCTATCGAACACATTGTAATAATGTTCTGGATGGAACTGAGTTCCAAACCTAATTCCATTTATATGCTCATACCCTGCCGCTACTGATGAATTATCATACGTTGCAGCCAAACGCATCTCTTCGGCATTTAACAAGCTTGAACTAGCAGCGAAACTATGTGCGGTATCACCTTTAAAAGCGACATCAGGCAGATCGCAATGTTGTAAGGCCTTATTTTGCTGATCTTTGTTAAGTGTCATAAAATATAACAACGAACCTTTAGTAAGATGGATATTATGTTTCACTCCATTATACCCCTCTACCATGCCAACTGTACCACCATGATACAGTGCGAAATGTTGGCTTCCTGCACAAAAGCCTAAATATGGAATATTAAAGTTTAAAGTTGCTTCTAGGGCATCTTGATAAAGCTTCTCCATTCCTTCTGTTGGATTCCAATCTTTTATTGTAAATGGCTTATCTCTTGGATAAGTATCTCCAGCGCCTGGGTTTATCCAAGCATCAAAACGTGCAAATGATGAGTAAAACATCTGATTATCAACCAAATGAATTTTCACATCTGGATGGTTACGCATAATAAGTCTAGCAGCCTCCCATATTCCTGTAGACCAAAAACCATTGCCATGAGATATAGCAATTCGCACCACATCTTTATCATCAGAAAAAACGTCTTCAATTGTAGCGTTTTGTTTTAATAAACTGAAAAGCGGATCACTAGTTTTATTGAGTGCTAGTTCGGTCGTTTCTTTGTTTTTCAGCAGAGCGTCTGTTAGAGTTGAGGGATTATCTTCAGCTAGCCACCTATCTGGATTTCCCTGAAGATCAGCAAACCTCCTAATAAAATCCGCACCCGCTGGTTTTTCGCTTAAGCCAGTCAAAATATCTGACAAAAACAATTCTAGCACAGGACTAAAATAATTTTTGTAAGCTTCAGGTTTTGTAGTTAACAATGTTGTTGCCAAATCTAGATCATCAGACATTAGCGCAAGATCAAGGGCAGTAAAATTGTAATGGTTAGTGATGCGATAATAGTCAGCAATGGTCATACCTTCTGGTGCATCGCAACTATGGTTAGGAACAAGCAAGCATGCCTCCAATGGCACCATAGTGTGACGGGGAACACCTTCATTCACGTAATACTTAAATAAGTTATGAACATTTATGTATGCGTTAATAAAAGTTGGACGTACTCCATGGTTTCGCGCAAACTCGGCAAACTCCTGCAAAGCGTCAGGAAAAGTAGAAATAGCAAAATGTTTAGACCACTTGTCATGAGCAAAAAGCTCTATGTATTGCGAAAGCGTAATTGAGTTTCCTATAGCCATAAAATTCACCCCTAATAAAATGTATAGGGGCGAATTCTACAGCAAATAAGCAATTTTGTCAAATAGAAGCCCGCCTAAGAGGCAGCTTTCTTGCGCTTTTCAGCCTTTTCTTCCTGCTTAGGCATTGCAACTACATTTGTTAGATCCACTTCAGCGTCTCTTGAAAGAGCTGTCTTCTGGATTTTATTCATATAGAAGCCTGTACCAGCTGGTATTAGTCTACCAACAATCACGTTTTCTTTTAAGCCCTGTAGCTTATCTACTTTACCAGCAACAGCAGCTTCTGTTAGAACCTGTGTAGTTTGCTGGAACGAAGCAGCAGAGAAGAACGACCTTGTCTGTAGTGACGCTTTGGTAATACCTTGAAGAACAGGTAGTGCCTTAGCAGGCTTATAACCCTCTTCTTTGGCTTTCTTGTTAATTTCTTTCAATTCCTCGCGATCAACTTGTTCGCCAGCAAGATATGTAGTCTCACCAGGATCTGTAATTTCAAGTTTCTGTAACATTTGACGCAAGACAACTTCAATGTGTTTATCATCAATCTTCACACCTTGTAGACGGTATACTTGCTGTACTTCGTTAACGATATAGGCAGCTAGTGCTTCAACGCCCATAACTCTCAAAATATCGTGCGGCGATGGGTTTCCTTCCATCAACATGTCACCCTTAGAAACGTAGTCACCTTCATTGACAGTGATATGTCTTCCACGCGGAACAAAGTACTCAATCGGCTGCAAATCTTTGTCTTCTGGCCTAATTATGAGTCTGCGTTTAGACTTATAATCTTTACCAAATTCCACAGTACCTGCAACTTCACTTATTAAAGAGTGATCCTTAGGCTTACGCGCTTCAAACAATTCCACTACTCTTGGTAGACCACCAGTAATATCTTTTGTCTTAGACGATTCTTTTGGAATACGTGCTATGATGTCACCAGCATTTACTTTTGTGTTGTCTGAGATACTAAGAATTGCATCCACCGGTAAGAAGTATCTTGCTTCTAAACCATTGGCTAAGGTTAAAACTTCGCCTTTAGAATCTTTTAATACAACTCTTGGTCTTAGATCAGCACCACGGGTTTGTTGTTTCCAGTCAATAATAACTCGGTTTGTAATGCCTGTAGCCTCATCAAACACTTCTTTAACAGATGTACCTTCTACTAAGTCAACGAAAGACGCAACACCACTCTTCTCAACTATGATTGGCATTGTAAACGGTTCCCACTCAGCTAGTTTCTGTGCTGGCTTAACTTTATCGCCTTCATTTGCAAGAAGCTTAGTACCATATGGAACTTTATAACGTGCCTTCTCGTTTCCTTTAACATCTACTACAATTAGTTCGCAGCTTCTGCTCATAACGATACTGCTACCTTCACTATTCACTACTATATTCTTGTTGAAGATTTTCAATGAACCTTCATGAGAACATGTGACACTTGATTGAGATGCACCTTTTTGCGCAGCACCACCAATGTGGAAAGTTCTCATGGTAAGCTGTGTTCCTGGTTCACCAATTGATTGAGCTGCAATAACCCCTACAGCTTCACCAATGTTAACCTGTATACCTGTAGCTAAATCACGACCGTAACATTTCGCACAAATACCAACTTCACTTTTACATGTTAATACTGAACGAACCTTTACTTCGTCTATTCCAAGTAAGTCTATTTTCTCAACAGCATTCTCGTCAATCAACTGACCAGCCTTGATTACAACTTTGTTTGTATTTGGATCATGTATATCAATCGCTGATGTCCTTCCTAAAATATTATCTCTAAGTTGTACTATCACCTCACCATTTTCGATAACTGATTTCGCAATGATTCCACTTTCTGTACCACAATCATCTTCTGAAACTATGCAATCTTGAGATACATCAACAAGCTTACGAGTTAAGTAACCAGAGTTAGCAGTTTTTAAAGCTGTATCCGATAAACCTTTACGAGCACCGTGAGTAGAAATGAAGTATTCAAGCTCATTTAGGCCTTCTTTAAAGTTAGATATAATTGGCTTCTCGATAATTTCACCTGATGGTTTTGACATCAGACCACGCATACCAGCCAGCTGTTTAATCTGTGCTGCAGAACCCCTAGCTCCAGAATCTGCCATCATGAAGATGTTGTTTACTTTACGATGTGCTGCTGTTTTGCCGTCACCTATTGGCTTAACTGAAATTCCTTTCATCATGTCCATGGCAATTCGATCTGTACATCTTGTCCAAGCATCTACAACTTTATTGTATTTTTCACCGCTGGTAATTAAACCGTCTGCATATTGATGCTCGTACAACTTAACTTCAGCATCAGTTTCCTGAATGTGCTTTTCCTTTGTTTGTGGAACAAACATGTCATCTTTTCCGAATGAAATACCTGCTTTACATGCATATGCAAATCCAAGCGACATTATCTGGTCAGCAAACACCACTGTATTTTTTTGGCCACAATGTCTGTATACTATGTCAATCAACTGCTGGACTTCTTTTTTAGTCATCAGCTTGTTAACCATTTCGAATCCAATATTCGCATCTTTAGGCAATACTTCGGACAATAATACACGTCCAGGCGTTGTTTCAGCAACGATTGTTACAACACTTCCATCTGACTGGACTTGTTTCCTTCTGCACTTAATTTTTGCATGAAGAGAAAGTGACCCAGAGTGTATAGCATGTTCTAATTCACTTGCGTCATTATATAAACCACCTTCACCTTGTTCACCATCAAACATCAAAGTTATGTAGTACAATCCAAGAATCATATCTTGAGATGGAACAATAATTGGCTTACCGTTTTGCGGGCTTAATATGTTATTAGTCGACATCATTAGCGCACGAGCTTCAAGTTGAGCCTCCATTGATAGAGGAACGTGAACCGCCATCTGGTCACCATCGAAGTCAGCGTTGAATGCAGCACAAACTAAAGGATGAAGCTGGATCGCCTTACCTTCAATAAGTATTGGCTCAAACGCCTGTATACCAAGCCTGTGTAGTGTAGGCGCACGGTTTAGTAAAACTGGATGCTCGCGGATGACTTCTGCTAAAATATCCCAAACTTCTGGCTTCTCTAACTCGACTAATTTCTTAGCCGCTTTTAGAGTAGGTGCCATTCCATACAACTCTAGTTTCGAATATATAAACGGCTTGAATAATTCAAGCGCCATTTTCTTTGGAAGACCACATTGGTGTAGCTTTAATTCAGGGCCTACTACAATTACTGAACGACCAGAGTAGTCAACACGCTTACCAAGTAAGTTCTGTCTAAAGCGACCTTGCTTACCTTTTAACATGTCTGCGAGAGATTTAAATGGACGTTTGTTTGAACTCTTAATTGCTCTGCCTTTTCTGCTGTTATCAAACAATGCATCAACAGCTTCTTGCAACATTCTTTTTTCGTTTCGAACGATAATTTCAGGAGCTTTCAACTCAATAAGCCTTTTTAGACGATTATTTCTATTGATCACTCGTCTATATAGCTCGTTTAGGTCTGATGTAGCGAATCTACCACCATCAAGCATTACTAATGGGCGTAGATCAGGCGGGATTACTGGAAGAACATCAAGCACCATCCATTCAGGCTTGTTTTTAGAAGAAATAAAATCTTCAACTAATTTTAGCCTCTTAACAATTTTCTTACGCTTTGTTTCTGATGATGTAGAAGATAGTTCTTCTCTCAACTTCATTTTTTCTGCTTTAAGATCTATCGCTTGAAGCATTTTTTTTACTGCTTCAGCACCTATGCCAGCTTGGAATGCATCTTCGCCGAATTTATCTTGCATGTCGTAGTATTCTTCTTCACTCAAGATTTGTCCTTTCTGCAAAGTTGTTACACCTTGGTCGATAACAATGAAGCCTTCGAAGTATAGAACTTTCTCTAAATCTTTTAATGCTATGTCTAGAAGTGTGCTGATTCTAGATGGTAAAGATCTAAGGAACCATATGTGAACAACAGATGTTGCCAACTCAATATGTCCCATTCTTTCTCTACGGACTTTTGACGATGTGACTTCAACTCCACATTTTTCGCAAACAATTCCACGATATTTCATTCTTTTATATTTGCCGCAAAGACACTCATAGTCTCTTACTGGTCCAAATATTCTTGAGCAAAATAAACCGCCATTTTCCGGCTTAATGGTTCTATAATTAACAGTATCTGGCCTTTTAACTTCACCAAATGACCATGAGCGAATTACCTCTGGGCTTACAAGTGAAATTTTTATTTGGTCAAAGTTTTGCGAGTTATTTACATTACCAAACAAATTAAATTCTGCCATTTTTAGAACCTCTTAAACCTTATCAATACATTTTTTAGTTAGCAGCTTTAGCTTCTTCAGCTTCAGCAACTTGTTGTTTGTCTTCTTCGCTATTCACCATTTCAATGTTTAGGCAAAGTGATCTCAGCTCTTTAACCATCACATTAAATGACTCAGGCAACCCTGAATCAAAGTTTGAGTCACCTCTTACAATTGATTCATAAATCTTAATTCTGCCAGTTACGTCATCCGACTTAACGGTTAGAATTTCTTGAAGAGAGTATGCAGCACCATAAGCTTGAAGTGCCCAACATTCCATCTCACCGAATCTCTGACCACCAAAGTGTGACTTACCACCCAAAGGTTGCTGAGTAACAAGACTGTATGGACCGATTGAACGGGCGTGAATCTTATCATCAACTAAGTGATCAAGCTTCAACATGTATATACAACCTACTGTTACCGGTCTTGCGAAATACTCACCAGTTCTGCCGTCTCTAAGCATTACCTGCCCAGAAGTTGGTAATCCTGCTGACTCAAGTGCTTTTGCAATATCTGCTTCTTTTGCACCATCGAACACTGGGGTTGCAAAAGGCACACCTTTTGTCAAGTTACCTGCTAGCTCGCTGATTTCAGAATTGTTCATTTCTTCAATGTACTTTCTAAACTCAGCATCGTTCTTACCATTAAAGATTTTGGTTAAAGTATCACGTACTTCTTGCTTATCTTTCATGCTTTCAGACTTAGCTACTGCAGCTGAAATTTGTTTGCCTAAGCTTTGCGCTGCCCAGCCCAAGTGAGTTTCTAGAATCTGACCAACGTTCATCCTTGAAGGTACGCCCAAAGGATTTAGAACTAAATCCACAGGGGTTCCATCTTCTAAGAATGGCATATCTTCTACAGGTACAATTTTAGAAACAACACCTTTGTTACCATGTCGACCAGCCATTTTATCACCTGGCTGAATCTTCAATTTCGTAGCAACATAAACTTTAACAACTTTTAAAGCACCTTGCGGTAAATCATCACCGCTCTGCACTTTTTCTACTTTCTTTTTAAACTTATTGTCTAGTTCATCAACTGCTCTTTCATAGAAAGCTTTAAGTTTTTCCAACTCGGACATAGCTTTTTTGTTGTCAACAGAAAGCATCCAAACTTGCCGTTTTGGTAAACTCTTGAATAGCTCTTCGTCGATCGTCGCGCCAGCTTTGACTTGCTTTGGACCACTCACAACTTTTTTGCCATCTAGTGCTTCAAATGCTTTGCCGAAAACGTAACCTTCAACGATACCAAGCTCAGCATCACGATCCTTTGCGAGTCTATCAATTTCAAGTCGTTCAAGAGCAAGTGCTCTTTCGTCTTTCTCAATACCACGTCTTGTAAATACTCGGACACCAACGACTGTACCTCTTGTTCCAGGTGGCACGCGTAATGATGAATCTCTAACATCAGAAGCTTTCTCACCAAAAATTGCTCTTAGTAATTTTTCTTCTGGTGTAATTGGTGATTCGCTCTTAGGAGTAACTTTACCAACGAGAATGTCGCCAGGCTTTACTTCCGCACCAACGTGAACAACACCGATTTCATCGATCTTGCTCAAGCCTTCTTCACCGATATTTGGAATATCACGAGTAATCTCTTCAGGCCCAAGGCGAGTGTCACGAGCTATCACTTCAAATTCATAAATGTGAAGTGAAGTGAACACATCTTCTTTAACCAATCTTTCAGAAAGAAGAATTGAATCTTCATAGTTATAACCATTCCATGGCATGAAAGCAGCGAGAACGTTTCTACCTAGAGCCAACTCGCCCAAGTCTGTGCTCGGACCGTCAGCAAGGATGTCACCTTTCTTAACTTTTTCACCAGCCTTTACAATTGGCTTTTGGTTTACGCATGTGTTTTGGTTTGATTTTTGGAACTTCACTAAGGAATAAATATCAACACCACCTTCTTCAGCACCCAAGTCATTTGTTCTGATCACGATTCTATTCGCGTCAACTTGATCAACTACACCATCACGACGCGCAACAACGCTTGAGCCCGAGTCTGTGGCAACTACTGCCTCCATTCCTGTCCCAACTAAAGGCGCTTCGCTTTTTAATAGCGGCACTGCTTGGCGTTGCATGTTTGATCCCATCAATGCTCTGTTCGCATCATCGTTTTCCAAGAAAGGAATTAAAGATGCAGCAACAGAAACTAGCTGCTTAGGTGAAACTACAATATAATGAATATCTTCAGGCTTAGCTAAAACGATTTCACCAAATTTTCGACAACTTACAAATTCGCTTACGAATCTGCCATTTTTGTCAACTTCAGCGCTAACTTGTGCAATGGTAAAGTTTGCCTCTTCGATTGCAGATAAGTAATCAACTTGATCGGTAACTTTTCCATTTTTAACTTGCCTATAAGGGCTTTCAATAAATCCATACTTATTGATTCTTGCGTAAGTAGAAAGCGAGTTGATTAGTCCAATATTCGGTCCTTCAGGAGTCTCAATAGGACAAATACGTCCGTAGTGAGTTGTATGAACGTCACGCACCTCAAAGCCTGCTCTCTCACGTGTAAGGCCACCTGGGCCTAAAGCTGAAAGTCTTCTTTTGTGTGTAATCTCTGATAGAGGGTTTGTTTGATCCATGAACTGAGACAATTGAGATGTTCCAAAAAACTCTCTAATAACAGCCATAAGGACTTTTGAGTTTACTAAATCATGAGGCATTACAGTATCAATTTCTACTGAACTCATTCTCTCAATGATGGCTCTTTCCATTCTTATTAAACCGAGTCTGAATTGATTCTCAACCAATTCACCCACAGAACGCACACGTCTATTTCCTAGGTTATCGATATCATCAACTTCACCAAATCCGTCTTTCAAACGTACTAAGTGTTTTACAATCGCAATGATATCTTCATTTGTTAAAACAGTATGATTCTCTGGTGTATTCAAACTATGCTTTGCATTAATTTTCATCCTACCGATAGCAGATAAATCATATCTTTCAATCTCGAAGAATGTTGACTTGAATAGTAATTCTGCTGCTTCAGGCGTAGAAGGCTCACCTGGTCTTAAAACTTTATAAATATCAGCAAGTGCCTCGTCTTTACTTTGATTTTTGTCCAATACTAGAGTGTTTCTGATGTAAGGTCCGACATTTAAATAGTCTATATCTAAAATCTTAAGCTCTGATAGTTTTTTGGAATCAATTTGCTCAAGTGCATCATAAGAGATCTCATCACCAGCTTCCAAAATAATTTCGCCAGTTTCATCATCAACGATATCTTGCGCAATATAGGTGCCTACAACTTCTTGCTTCTCGATTAGATACTCTACATTTGTTTTTTCAGATAGTTTATTGATTAAACGTGGAGTAACTTTTGTCCCAGCTTCGATGAGAACAGCGCCAGTTTTAGCATCAACAATATCTTTAAAGATTTTCATACCTTTAAAACGCGATGGGTTGAAAGTTGTTTTCCAACCATCTTTATGGCGTTTATAAGATAGAATGTTGTAGAATTGATTTAAAATTCCATTTTTATCAAGACCAATAGCTCTAAGTAATGTTGTTACATATAGCTTTCTTTTTCTGTCTATCCTGAAGTAAATTATATCTTTTACGTCAAACTCAAAATCAAGCCAAGAACCTCTGTAAGGAATAATTCTCGAAGAGTATAAATACTTTCCTGAACTGTGTGTTTTACCACTGTCGTGATCATAAAAAACGCCAGGAGAACGATGCATCTGAGAAACTATAACGCGTTCCGCACCGTTGATAATGAAGGTACCGCTGTGTGTCATGAGTGGGATTTCACCCATATAGACATCTTGTTCCTTGATCCCTTTAATTTCCTTGATTCCAGCTTCTTCGTCTATATCCCAAACAATTAAGCGCAATGTTACGCGCAAAGGCGCAGCAAAGTTTACACCTCTTTGAATACATTCTTCTATGTCGTATTTAGGCGGGTCTAGCTCATACTTAACATATTCTATTGATGCCCTTCCATCGTAATCTGACACAGGAAAAATTGACCTGAAAACATTTTCAAGGCCTACATTTTCTCTTTTATCAGATGGACAATTTAATTGAAGGAAAGACTCATACGAATTTTTTTGAACTTGAATAAGATTAGGTATTTCAACAACTTGAACATTTTGCCCAAATACTCTTCTCATTCTTTTTCTAGTTGTGAGTGACGCCACGCTAAACACCAAAAAAGTTTTTAAATAGTGAAAGGGTATATTCAAATTTTTGATATACCCTATAAGTTCTTAAGAAAAAAGTGAAGTTATTTAACTTCTACTTTTGCTCCTGCTTTCTCTAATTGCTCTTTAATCTTACCAGCTTCTTCTTTAGAAATACCAGTTTTGATTGGTTTTGGAGCGCCTTCTACAAGTCCTTTTGCTTCAATCAAGCCAAGAGCTGAGTTGATAGCTCTTACTTCTTTAATTACAGCAACTTTATTTGCACCACCATCAACAAGAATAACATCAAATTCTGTTTTTTCTTCTGCGGCAGCAGCACCACCAGCTGCAGCAACTGCAACCGGAGCAGCAGCTGATACACCCCATTTTTCTTCCAACAATTTTGAAAGCTGCGTAGCTTCCATTACGGTTAGATTTGAAAGATCATTTACGATTTGTTCTAGATTAGCCATTTTCTCCTCTCTTCTATCTAAAATTAATTTTTTTGTTCTTTATCTGCATAAGCTTTGAGCACTCTAGCAATCTGAGCTGCCGGAGCCTGAATCAAGCCAACAAGTTTGCCACGTAGTTCGTCTAGTGATAGCAACGACGCCATTTCTTTTACAGCATTTGCATCTAGGAATTTTCCTTCGACGACACCACCGAGAACTTCAAGCTTATTGTTTTCTTTTGAAAAGTTTACTAATACTTTGCATATTGAGACTGGATCATTTGACAAAGCGATAGTTGTTGGACCTTCCAACAAATCTTTCAAACTCGCAAACTCTGTTCCATCGACCGCAATTTGTGTCAAAGTATTTTTCGCAACTGTATACTTAGCTGATGCTTTTCTTATATTTCTTCTCAAAGTTTTAACGCTTGAAGCAGTCAACCCTTTGTTGTGAGATATAATCGCAACCTGTGACGCAGAAAACGCGCCTTTAAGTTGCTCAACTACTTCTCTTTTTTTAACTTTATCCACTATATATCCACTAATGTATTATTCTATTCTTACTCATCTGTATTGGAGGGCGATGTTAACCCATCACTTTTGCCATGTCAAGCCTAATTGAAGGCCCCATCGAAGTGCTTAAGTAAAGTGACTGCATATAGACACCTTTAGCACTTGCTGGCTTCGCTTGAACAACTGCATCATACAGGGCAACTATGTTTTCTTTAATTGCCTTTGGAGCAAAACTCACTTTGCCTACTGCAGCGTGAATTATACCAGCCTTCTCAACTTTAAATTCAACTTGACCTGCTTTCGCTTTCTGTACAGCTTCTTTAATGTTGTTTGAAACTGTGCCAAGCTTAGGGTTAGGCATTAATCCTCTCGGCCCAAGTACCTTTCCTAACTTACTTACAGAAGCCATCATTCCTGGAGTAGCAATTGCAATATCAAATTCAATCTTGCCACCCTTCACAATCTCAATCAGGTCTTCAGAACCACAAACGTCAGCGCCAGCATCTTTAGCTTCTTTAACTTTTTCTGGCTCAGAAAAAACTGCAACCTTGATTGTCTTTCCAAGTCCATTTGGCATTGCAACAGCGCCACGAACTAGCTGATCTGACTGCTTAGGATCAACTCCTAACTTCATTGCAACTTCTACGCTTTCATCGAACTTCGCTTTACATTTTTTTGCATAAGAAGCAATTGCTTCAATAGCCTCGTCTAAAGAGTATAGCTTTTCTGCTTGAACAAGCTTATTTGCTTCTCTAATTCTTTTACCAATTTTTGCCATATTAATTTTCTCTTTCTCGCTTATTCTTGAACCTTAACACCCATAGAAACACAAGTGCCTTTGACCATGCTTATTGCAGCATCCAAATCGTCAACACCCATGTCTTCCATTTTTGCTTTTGCAATCTCATTAATCTGAGCCATTGAAATTGTTCCAATAACTTGTGTGCCAGGAGTTTTTGCTCCGCTAGTTATGCCCAACGCTTTTTTGATCATGTTCGGCACTGGAGGCATCTTGGTGATAAATGTAAATGTCTTATCAGCAAAATACGTGATAACTGTTGGAATCACATCCCCAGGGGCGTATCCTCTTTTTTTACAATGCTCATTGAATTGCTTACAAAATTCCATGATGTTCAAGCCTCTTTGGCCCAATGCAGGTCCAATGGGAGGCGATGGATTTGCTTGGTGCGCAGGCACTTGCAATGATATACTGCCAACTGGTTCTTTCTTCTTCACGACTTCTCTCCTAAATAATTATTTAAATTTCTCTACTTGATTAAACTCTAATTCTACCGGCGTAGGTCTGCCGAATATTGAAACAGAAACTTTAAGTCTCTTTTTGCTCAAATCAACTTCATCTACAACACCGTTGAAAGTCTGGAATGGACCTTCAATAATCTTAATCGTCTCACCAACATCATAAGAAAGCTCAACTTCTTTTGCGACAGAACCCTCTTGTACTTGCTGCATCAAGCGCGTAACTTCTCTCTCTGGAATCGGAGCTGGCTTACCACTACCGCCTAAAAACCCTGAAACCCTAGGAATATTTTTTACTAAGTTCCAAGAAACATCATCAAGCTCCATCTTGATCATTATGTAACCTGGGAAAATTTTCTTCTCGGCAGTAACTTTCTTGCCCTTCTTAATCTCAGTCACATTCTCAACTGGAACAACTATCTCTTCAAACTTCGCCGAGAATCCTTTCTTTTCAGCGTGATCTTGTATGAGCTTAGCTACTTTATGCTCATATCCCGAAAGAGTATTTATTATGTACCAGCGACTAGCCACTATTTATAACCCTAAAATAAAATGAATAACTTTATATATCACCGCATCCGCAAGCAAAAAAAACAAACCAGCAACGGCTGCCAACACAAAAACAAGTGTCGACGCAGTAAGGGTCTCTTTTTTTGAAGGCCAAGCAATCTTTGCCGTCTCTACCTTCACTTCCTTGTAAAATTTCGCTATTTCCATAGGTTAAGTCTCTGCTTTTGATGCTTTTATGGAACCACTTTAGATAAAAATCTAAAGTAACTTCACCACATAAAACACTATATTTTACATGCGTGAAGGTGATATTTATAACGATATTGAGTTTATGTCAAGGCAATTTAAGTAATTTTACTAACTTAAAACATACTCATCACTCAACATTTCATTCAGGCGAGATATTGTTCTCTGAAATTCAAAAGCGTTTTTGCCACTATTATATAATAACTCAGGCTTGCTGGCGGCAGAGCAAATTAGCTTTGTCTTATTTTCATACATGCAGTCAACAAGAGTGATAAATCGCAAAGCCTCATTATGGTTAGCTGGGCTCAAATCTGGTATATGCTTGATAACTATTGTATTAAAGTGATTACACAAAGCTATGTAATCAATCGCTCCATAAGGCACTTCGCACAGCTCTTTAAAAGTAAAGACAGCAACGCCCCCATAAGACCTCACGGCTTTTAAGCTTCTGGAGTTATCTACATACACATCGTTAAATCCTAGTTCTTCATGACCAGTTAAGTCTTGTATTATTTTGTCTATTTTATTGTCATTGCTAGAATTTATCGGCGCAAAATATCTTTGCTTAAGCGATTTTATTTTGTCCAACCTATAGTCTTTAAAATTATTCAGTTCGAATACTTCTAACTCAGATTTTAAAAGCTTGATACATGGTAAAAAATGCTCTCTTTGCAGCCCATCTTTATATAAATCAGATGGGATTCGATTAGAAGTAATAAATAGATATGTGCCATAACCTAGCAAAGAATCAAACAGCCTATAAAGCATCATTGCATCTGCAATATTTGTGACTTGTAACTCATCAAAACAAATCACTTGGTATTTTTTTGAAATTTCTTTAGCAAGCTGCGGTATCGGGTCTGCCGCACTGTCTTTGTCTTTATGCTTTTTTCGCCATTGATCAAGAGATTTATGGAAGTCTTTCATAAACGCATGGAAGTGAACTCTTAGCTTCTGCTTATTTTCTAGGGAATTAAAAAACAAATCCATAAGCATGGATTTTCCTCTGCCAACTTCGCCCCATATATATATTCCACGGCTGTGTTTATGGTTTTTAAAACGCAAAGAACTTACAAGCTTTGAGATGAGTTTTTTAGGCGCGTCTATTTTGGACTTATATCTATCTAGTTTATGAACAAGCGCAAGCTGTCTTAGGTCTTTTTCAAGACCTGCACCCTGAATTAACTCTAGATATTTTTTTTCTATCATTGCCCTTTAGAGCGGAGCAGAGGTATTACCTCATGTACATCCCCGCATTTACATCAATTGTATGCCCTGTAATGAGTCTAGCTTCATTTGACGCTAAAAACAAGGCTGCGTTTGCGATATCCTCAGGCTCACCCATCATTCCCATTGGAATTTTAGGCAATATCTTTTCCTTAACAACATTTTCTGGAATAGCTTCTGTCATTGGGGTTTTAATAAATCCTGGAGCTATACAGTTCGCTGTAACTCCACGAGTGGCACATTCTAAAGCTACCGACTTTGTCATACCAATAATACCAGCTTTTGCCGCCGCATAATTGGTTTGACCAAAATTTCCAGACTCACCTACTACAGAAGAGATATTTATAATTCTACCACTTCTTCTTTTAGTCATAGCTTTAGCAGCTTCGCGATTTAATAACCAAACAGCTTTTAGATTAACGTTAATCACTTCATCAAATTCTTGCTCACTCATTCTGATAAGAAGGTTGTCACGCGTAATACCCGCATTGCATACAATTATATCAACCTGCCCCGCTTTCTCTTCCGCTTTCGCATAAAGGCCGATTATGTCTTCAGAATTTTTTAAATTTGCTGGCAGAACTACAACTCGTTCCTTAAGTTCATTTGCTAACTCTTGTAGTACATTTTCTCTAGTACCACTGATTATTACATTTGCACCCGCTTGATGTAATTTTTTAGCAATTGCATGGCCAATACCACCTGTTGCACCAGTTACTAACGCATTTTTACCTGCTAATGAAAACATTTTTTTCTCCTAATTTATATTATATATTGTCATGCTGAACTTGATTCAGCATCTAATAACAAGATCCTGAAATAAATTCAGGATGACATTTATCCCAATTTGGATGAAGACTACATTTGATTTAAATATTCTTCAATATCTTTAGGCGTCTGGATGCTAAAGATTTTTGCATTCTCATTCATTCTCTTTGCGATCGTTGAAAGAACTTTATTAGGCCCGACCTCAACAAAACGTTCTACTCCCTTAGAGATCATAAATTCCATACTCTCTCTCCATCTAACACGACCAGTCACTTGCTCAACTAACAAAGTTTTAATTTGCATGGCATCTGTTTCAATTTGCGCAGATACGTTAGCAACGAGTGGCATAGTTAACGTTTTCGTGGCAGTATTACTTAAAGCATCTTGCATTTTTACTGCTGCAGGCTTCATCAGTGACGAATGAAAAGGAGCGCTTACATTTAATTTCACAGCTTTTCTAACACCATGATTTGCAGCAATTTCTGCTGCTTTATCAACCGCAGTGGTTGCACCACTTAAAACAATTTGTCCTGCGCCATTATCATTAGCAATTTGGCAAACACCTAATTGGGAAGCCTCTTTACAAATTGCATCAGCGTTTTCCAAATTAGCGCCAATTAGAGCTAACATACTACCCCGCCCCACCGGAACTGCACTTTGCATAGCGTCCCCACGAATTCTAAGTAGTTTTGTTACATCTGATAAACTAAACATGCCCGCTGCACAAAGCGCACTATATTCTCCAAGAGAGTGACCAGCTACACAATCTGCAAAATCTGATAAATTCTTCCCACCTTGTTTTTCAAGAACTTTTGCTACAGCAATTGATACAGCCATTATTGCTGGTTGGGTATTTGCTGTTTTGGTTAACTCTTCAATCTCTCCGCTGAACATTAATGCCGAAAGCTTTTGGTTAAGCACATCGTCAACTTCTTGAAATACCTCTTTAGATTCTTGAAAAGTTTCGAATAAGTCTTTCCCCATCCCAATAAATTGAGAGCCTTGTCCTGGAAATAAAAATGCTGTCTTCATATCACCTCTAAATTGAGCGACTATTCTAACGTATAAGACCACTGTTTTTCAAGTTTTCTCTTCTTTCAATTGAATTTTTTAAAGTTGAAAAGATGGCTGGAGCAAGAAAGATATACGTTTTTGCATCTACAAACTCTATATTGCTGAATCCTTGCTCATTATTTACGAACCCCTCTAAAACAATACATGGCTTCTCTTTACCATCAGCAAATTTGTGTTTTGCAAGGTTACCGTATTGCTCAAGAATTTTTATGAAGTACTTAGAATCAGACCCTGTAAATTGGTTTTTAACATTCCAATATACCCTTCGGCTAAATTTATTGATACCATTACAAATACTAGAAAAAAGATCCATACAAGTTAGGCAGAGTACAATATTTAAGAGCAGACTGGGCATAAACATTGGAATTAAGGGAGGGCTAGAAAATCGAAGATGGCAATTCATCTGCAAATATTGGTTATTTGTCAAACAACTTTCACAATTTTTATAAGCGCTACCTAGAGCTAAAAAAGTTAAAAACGTCACCACAGAACCTGCAATAATGGATTTTCTTACTTTTGATGTATCGGTATTTCTCAGATCAAGACTGTGTGTCATTAGCTGATAAATTAATTTTGAATCATTATTACTCTATCAATTCCTGCTAAGTCCATGCAAATCTTATTACTTCTAAAGCCAAAAAATTTAAATATATCTGCTACTTTTTCACTTTGTCCTTGGCCAAATTCAAAAATCCCTACACCATTTTTTTTGAGATGTTTCTTGATATCTTTAGCTATAATTTTATAGCATTTATAGCCATCATCTTCCGCAAACAAAGCTGAGTGTGGTTCAAAATCCACAACAGATATCCCCAAGCTTTCAGATTTTGAAATGTAAGGTGGATTTGACACAATTAAATCAAATTTTCTATCTCCCAAATTATCGAACCAGTTACTTTGAATAAATTCAACTCTGCTATTTCCCAACGCATTTTCTTTTGCAATGTCCAGTGCCTTATTGGAAATGTCTACGCCTACCCCTACAGCATTTGGAAACTCTTCAAGTATTGATAGCATTATACAGCCAGTCCCAGTCCCTAAATCCAAGACTTCCAAATTAGTTTTTTTATCTGTGAAAATCTCCAAGGCCTTTTCAATTATCAGCTCAGTCTCTGGTCTAGGTATGAGAGTATCTTTTGTTACCTTGAATTCTCTTTTCCAAAAATCTTTTTTGCCCGTTATATATGCAATTGGCTCTCCTGATAGCCTTCTTTGTGTAAGTGATTGAACGAATTCTGCAGCAATGAGATCATCTTCGTGACCAATTAAATACTCTCTACTCTTGCCAATTGCATGTGAGAGTAGAATTTCGGCATCAAGCTGAGCAGTTGTAACATGTCGGCAAGCACTCAGTTGCTGAACCGCATCTTTTAATACTTGTTTTATTGTTACCATTTTTGACGATGAAGATGGTTAATAGCCTATGAGGCTTTTACACCGAACATCTCGCCATTTAAAGTCTTTTATAATATTTAAATCTATTAGCACTCCTAAAGCCTTCACATCATATCCCGCTTTATCGGCTAGATTTGCAGCTGCAGTTAAGGTGCCGCCAGTTGCCAAAACATCGTCTAAAATCATCATTCGTCCTTTGCCAGCATGCATCTCTAAAGTTGCCTCACCATACTCTAGCGTATAACTTTGTTTTGCCGCTGGGTTTGGCAACTTGCCTTTTTTCCTTATCATTACTAAGCCTTTATTTAGCTTATATGCAAGAGGAGCTGCAAATATAAAACCACGAGATTCAATGCCGCCAATACAATCAATTCCATCCCACTCAGAAGGGCTGTAGAGCTTAGATAATGCATCTATTGTTTCTACAAACTTATCCCTAAGTAACGGCGATATATCCCTAAAAACTATCCCCTTGGCAGGGAAGTCAGGAGTGTTGGTTATATGTTTTTTTAGATCCAGCATATTTTTGAATTTATGGAAGTAATTTTAAGTATGAATTTTATAGAAAAAAGGTCAAGATTTGATTTGAAATCTTGATTTCTTATGCTCAATATTAACATGTAACCTTTTTAAGGACTAAAAATGGCCAAGACCCAAATTCCGAGCAACCAAAAGATTTTGGATTTCCTACAGGATGGTAATCAAAAATTAGAAGTTTATTTTAGAACCAATGATACATTTAAAGATGTGCAGGGTTATCCTGGACACATAGTAATTTATAGCGCTGATTTATTCAGCGATGCAAGACCAAATAAGGTACATGAAATACTCTCGTACTTGGATAATGGAACACAGACTTTTTCTACTAAAAGTACAGATAATTATGAAGTGTACTTAGACCCAAAACAAGGTCTCACATTAATACATAATCAATTTGAAAATTGGGATTTCACATGGCTACAAGGCGTCGGCGACAATATCGTGCTTTGCACTAATGACGTACTGCAGGACTTTTACACGCTAGTGAACAATTACTAGCCCCTAAAATTGTGATCATTATCTTCCGGGTTTTATTCCTCTACGATAAATTGATGTAATCTATTATTCTTGACTAAATGCTTGAAAATTTCTTTATGTATATACATAGTAACTATGGTAATTTTTATGAGGTACCATGCAGCATAAACCTACAACACAACAGGTAGAATCTTATCTACAAGATGGCAATTCAGCCTTAGAATTTACATTTGCAACGAATACTCCATATTGGGTAATAAGCAATGATTGTCCGGCCGTTATATCCATAGCCAATGGCCCACAACCGGATACTGACGATAGAATTTTTAGCCTACTCTCGTTGTTAAGTGATGACAATTTCAAAGTTAATATTGATTCAAAAAATCCAGAAAAATACAAAGACAATAAAAATGTTGTAACATTGCTATATCAGAAGGTGGATATTGGGGACTTTTGGCAATCCCAGGGAACAAGGCAAAACATCGTTTTATGCACCAAAGAAGTTTTAGACAAATTGCTAAATTTAGTTGCAGATAGTCAAAAACAAAAAGCAGCAGCTACCACTACGCCTGAACGGCAATAGCTTAGTTTGTCTAAAAATTTATTTCCCAGAGTAACTATACAGCGGCAATGTTCCGCTTGGGTTAAACCCAATTTTTTTAAAAATAGATTGAGAAGGAGTTAAATTTTGCGCCACTATGAAGCCATGGCCTTTGAGCTTTGCACAATTTATTGCATAATTAGTAAGTAACGTAGCTATTCCCTTATTTCTGTATTCTGGCAATACCGCTAACCAATATATACCAGCTACTTTATCAACATAGGAAACCATCACTGTTCCAACTGCTTTGTCACCTAGATAAGCAAGATATAACTCGCAAATCTCATCGTCTATTGCAACCTCTCTCAAAAAACTATGTGCGAAACTTTTTGGATGCAAATTACTCTCACCAGATATTATATCAAACCATTTCAGCTCTTCATCAGTTTGCACTCTTGCAATCTTTACATTCTGACTTGGCTCATATATCCAATCACTTAGAATTTCAAACCTATTAGCTATTACATTATCAATCTGCACTAACCCAGTATCTTTAGCTATTTCAGCAAAATCACGTTCAAGCTCACCTTGAGAAAAGCAGATGCATGGTATATTTTCTTTCACTACTTTGCTCAATAAATCGTCATTTCGTGACAAATAAAGAAGATTAAAAATCACAGAGGGAATTCCGCTGATTACGTACTTATTATTAATCTCACCATATTCAAATCCCGATTTGCGGGCAACATACAGATACGTGCTGATAAGATGTTCAAAAATCTGGTGTTTATCACTAGTACTCATAATCCTCCTTCTTCGGAATTTTGCGCAGGATAGTCTTTTTTTTCCAAAAATAAAATGATAAATTCTCCCAGGATTGGCGCATGACCACTTAATGTAAATTTAGCCATGGGAGAACGGCATACGAAGCGAAATTACTTTCCATTAACGTCCCACAAATGAATTTTTAGTTTTTAATCGGGGAATGTTTATGAAAAATTCATTTATGGTTCTTCAACAAAATATAAACCCTTTAAAAAAAAGGGGGCGGCGCGAAGCGCGCTTTGCGTAATGAAAGTACGAGTGGAAAGGGTCGGGGAAAGGAACGAGTGCTTTCATTACACTAATGATGGTTTGCACTAGCAAACTAAACATCCAAGTATACCATCAATAAAATTTTTCATGTGTAGGCTCTTGGGGATTGCCCCCTAATTCATTTACCCTCGATTATTCCAAACTCTTACAGATCGATGATCTGCAACTGTATCAATCACCACTTGATCATCCAACCAAATCATATGAGCACCTTTTTTATTTAGATCAGTCAAATTAATGTTGGTTTTAGCTTGATCACAAATAAATTCTTTTTCGCTGGTGTTGATGAATAAGTCCACACCAACACAATATAAACTCGGGTCTTCTTTTGCGCCTACTATGAGAGCCATCTTGCCATTCTTTTCATAAAGACATAAATCCTTGGTGCAATTTTCATCGCCCATGTCTTTAAGAGAGGTCACTTCATTCTCGCCAGAAGATTGCAACCAAACATCACGCGTAAATCTTGCTTTGGATTTTGATGAAACAATCAACTGATTCTGATCATTCAATATGGCAAATATTTTACCTTCTTTATCAAGCATAATATGTGGTTTTTTGTATTCATAAAGTGTGGTGAAACCAATCACAATCGGTAATATTCCAGCGAAACGAAGTTTGGTATTAGAAAAACAAATTACAAGACCGCCACAGGCAATTAAAGCTATTCCAGCATCTGTGAAGCTTGGTATATAGAATGAAGCGTTAGGCAATGTGCTGATATATTTTGCATAGCCAAACATCAAATCAATTCCCCACTCCATTGGCACTAAAGCAATTTTTTCTAAACCAAATGGCATCAATAGTAATGCTATCATACCCAGTGGCATAATATAAAAATCTGATAACGGCACTGATAAAATATTAGTAAGCAGACTATATGTAGAAAATTGATTGAAGTGATAAATAATAAACGGCGCAGTAGCCAAACCTGCGACCAAACTCGCAAAAGTGACTGATGCAAAATACAGAGATACTTTCTTAAGTTTGGAAAAGTTATGACGACCTTCATTTATAAATATGTGTTTAGAAAATTCAAAGCTTGCAATAAGTGCAATACATGCAGCATATGACATTTGCAAACTCGCGCTCATAATGGCTTCTGGTGTGATCAGCAAAATTATGATTGCAGAGATTGCAATCGAACGCATTGGGCTAGCGTTACGATCAAGAATAATCGCAATCAATACCAACGCAGACATCACAAATGCACGCTGAGCTGATACTGGACTGCCTGCTAATAATAGGTATAAAAAGCTGCCAAGTATCGCAATGAATGCCGAGATCTTTTTAATATTGTAATGCAAAATTATGTGTTGTGAGCGTGATAGCAAAAATCTTATTGTCAAAAATATCATCCCCACAACCACAACTATGTGCATACCTGAAATAGCAATAATATGAGCGATTCCTGATGTTCTAATAATTTCAAAATCATCTTTAGGAATTGAGCTTGAATCTCCTACTAGTAAGCCCGTTCCAATCGCTGCTGCTGGCTGATCCATCACAGCAGCTATTTTCTCGCCAGCGCTTTTTCTAAGTTTAGAAATGAAATTAGTAATTGTACTAGACTCAGATGCTTTTTCTAAAATTGTTACTTTGCTTATTGCATAACCAATTGCCCCGATCTGTTTGAAATAGGCAAACTCTGCAAAATCAAAACCCTTTGGCATTGATGGCTCTGGCGGCGGCATAAGAATAGCTCGCACTAAAATTCGATCCCCTATTTCCAAATCATCTATATCTGATTTTACACTTATACGAATTTTTTTAGGTGTTTCATAACTCAGCAAATGGTCTGTATCAATATTTTCTAAAACTATTCTTTTACCTTTTTCATTGTGAAGAATTTCAGAAACATCAGCTTCAAGCCAAATATCATCAGTCTTTTCAGCAAGCACAGGTGATTTTAATGACTCAGTTCTAACAACTGCTGCAGAAAAACCTAAAACCACAAAGAAAATCCCAAGTGTAAGTATGCGTAAATAATATTTTTTTCTGAATATAAAATACGCGAATGCAGCTATTCCAAGAGCAACTAAACATGGCGTTAAAGATGGATCGAAATCTAATTGGAAAAATGAAATTATTCCTATAGCCATCATTACAGGAATCCATAAAAATATATTTTGGATTTCCTTATCGAGAAGGTTTTTCATTATTTTAAATCATTATATTTGAGAATGATATGACACTATTTCGAAACAAAAACCAATTAATTTTATCACTTGTAAATTAAAATTTCTTAAATACCCTACATTGAAATTTTGTAAAAGAACGTAAATCTTCTATTGAGGTAAAAACTCTATGACTATTAATTTTTCAAACAACTCTATCCCAGAGAATATTTTATTATTATCTATGCATGCCATGGGTTCAATGGCAGTTCTTGCTTGGAATTTTAATTCAAAACACTTAAAGCCATTGTTAGTAGGTTGCGCTGGAATTGCAATATTTGCGGCGTGTTGTCAGAAAGAACCAGGACTTGACCGAGTGGACTTGGCCACATCCTTATTAGGATCAGCAACAACGGGCTTTATAGTTGGCGGGGTAAGTCTATTGCTTACCGCAATGAATTGCTCGAAGACTCATTTGAACAGAATCGGCGCAGATACACCTGAGAAAGCAAAAGCCCATATAGTTAAATCGTTCATTGTGATGGATGCCATCTTAAGTATTCTAACAATGATCCCTTTAAAAGAATTGTCTTCTCAATCGCAGAGGTAATTTATAGCCTTATCTTAAAATTGACTTCACGCCTTCTTGAAATAAAACCCAATCCGATTTTTGCGGACTGGTTGTTTGCCAAGTGTAGTTCATGGAATTAACTTTAATAGCAGCATATAACCATAATTTAGAATCATACTTAGGAATAATTTCTCCTGTCAAAGCTCGGGCAAGGTGATTATATTCTTTCAGGCGCCTCCGATATTTTATATCAATCAGCCTTACAGGATTACGAGTTGGTCTACCAAATATTTTCTGCAGCCGCTTTAAGAAAATATCTTTTTCCATCAGTGGTTTCATCTTTAGATGCTTGGAATATTCAGCAAATAAAATGTCTGCAGCATGCAAATATCTCTCTATATTGTTAACTTTGGGAATGCGCAACCGCCAGTCAAACCACTCTAAATCAAGTTGGTCTGGCCAGTCGAATGCATCTGCATGCCCGATATTTGGAATTAGATTTTGCGGAAATCCATCAATAGAATTATGCTCATCAAATGTGCCTGTAAAATTTTGGTGTGCCCAAGTGTCGCAAAACGCATGCGAGGCGACTCCAATTAAGTATGGGTTTTCAGATTTCAAAGCATTTCGCAAAACCATTTTCGCACGAAAGCTATTGGGCGATGTGTTAAGATGATGTGATTTTCCATCTCTGCGATTTGAATACCCCTCAAAATCACCAGGAATAAAATGAAAATAAGTCATTATTTTTTTCAGCTCGGCTTCTGGCAAGGTCAGATCAAATG
>JACCDG010015258.1_pt1 | contig 38993 bp, 60 predicted proteins | sample 7442471 | NCBI WGS metagenome assembly JACCDG01 (sample SAMN15323444, study PRJNA562643) | freshwater metagenome | isolation source: river surface water | place: USA:Blue River Watershed | collected 2017-08-17 | reverse complement strand
GCTGCTTTCACACCACCTGCTACATTTGCAGTTGTGTAAAGAGTAGCTTTGAATTTGTAGAATTTACCAGCGTTCAAACTTGCTGTAAGACCTGTTACGTTTGCAAGAGTAGTATCACTTGTTTTATTAAACTGTGTCGATACTCTTGATTGCTGTACAAGTGGAATTTCTTGACGTACCGCACTACCATTTGTGAAATACAAGCTAGGGGTTACATATTCAAATGCACCTGCTTCTGCTGTTGTCATTAATGTACCTGTTGTGAATTTGAGCTGTGCTGTACTTGCAGCAGAAGTTGAAGCTGTAACAACGTGAATTTGGGCTGTTGGAGTAGCGTTACTACCAACACCAAGACCTGTTGAATTGAATTTACCTTTAATAGAGTTGTTAATTGTAAAACGTACGTTTGCTGGGTTGTTTAAATCTGTAAAGTTTCCACCAGAAGTAGTCTGTAAAATCCAGTTTGATGTTGTTGGGGTTACATCTCCTGGCCATATTGCTCCAATAGTAGAAGACATATTACCAAATCTTAATCCACCCCCTTGATGACCTCTAATTTCTAAAGGCACGTCAGTTATAAGACTTGCACCATTTGTTGTTGCGTATAAACCAATACTTTGTGAAGTTGTACCTGTACGTACGTTTGAGAAATAACCAGCATAAGTAGCACGAGAAGCACCACTATTTGCCCCAGATAGAGCTACGTTTATACCTTTCAAGTTATCTAAACCAGCACCTGATGTAGATGTTATAGATAATGCCGACCCAGAGGTTAAACCATTTGCTGAAATACGAGCTAGCGTTGCAGTTGTTGAGCTGTCACCCTCTAAGTTTAGAAGTACTCCCTTTGTTGTACCAGTGTTTACACCAGTTGAGATAACGTCTAATAATGAACCACCCGAGGCAAGCACTGACGTGTCGTGTCCTAAGTTCAATAACATACCTGTTGTAAGACTATTACTTGATAGGAATAGACCATCACCAGTAGTTAATCCGTCCCAAGTCCAAGTTTGAGTATTTGATGTAGACGCTACCGCCCCTACACCTGTCGCATCTCCAATATCATTTATAGCTGTGGCTCCGCCTCCGCCACCACAAGTTTGCCACTCAAAATCCCCAACTGTACTTTCGTATGTAAGACATTCTTCGTCACTGGCCGCATCCACCGCTTTTAGCATTGACTCTAACACTTTATCAGCTCCAATTGTTACGGCTGTCAAACCAGTACCAGAAACATCACCAGCAATATCAATTGCACCTTCTAATGTAGTTTCTGTTGTCGCATCAATAGCATCAAGACCATTTATAGTCCCTGTCCCTGTAAGAGTAAGAGTTGGAGCAGAGAATATACCGGCAAGGGTTAAAGCATCTGTTGTTTTGTCGTAAACTAGACCGGCATCACCACCAAAAGATCCGCCATCATTGAATTGCAGTTGAGTATCAGATCCACCTGGGGTTCCACCACCACTACCACAGGCTTGCCATTCAAAGTCTCCAACAGTTGATTCATAACTTAAACATTCTTCGTCCGAAGGTGTATCTACAGCCTTTAGCATAGACTCTAATATTTTGTCGGCCCCAATAGTTGTTGTTATTGCTGTTGATCCACTACCAGAAATATCACCAGATAATGTGATTGATTGATTCCCTGTTAAATAAGTATTTGTATCAATAGATAATGCACCAGTACCACCACTTGTTTTTACAAATCCATTAGAGGTTAGGTTTGAAAGTGTCGCAATATTTTGTGAAGTGTTGACTGTAATTGTATTTGTTGTACGTGTTAGGCCAGTTGAAAATGTCAAAGGCACTTCGTATGTTGTACACGATTCTACAGCCCCACTTGCATCTACACCCAAAGGAGCTGATCCAACCGAACAGTTTGCCCCATTAGCGGCCAACGCTGTAGCAGTTGAGGCATTACCAGTTAACCCTCCAATAAATGTTGTTGCTGTTAGAGCATTTGTTGTTGCATTATAGGAAAGACCGGCATCTGTAGCCGGTGATAAATTTCCTGTTGCTGATGTTCCCAAAGCTACAAATGTTGTTGTATCTCCACCGGCATCAGCAAAAGTAACCAAATCTGAAACATCAGCTTTTGGCCAGTCATTTGCTAGAGCGATTAAAAGTTTATCAGAAGATGGCTCGGTAAAAATGCTATTCGTGTCACCAGTTATAGCAATTTCACTAATAGCAGAAGATTCATTACTCCCATTATCTCCAAGATCAAGAGCAACATCAGTTCCGCCTCCGCCACCTCCGCCAGAGATTGTAACAGTGACAGCATTACCAACATTTGAAGATGATACACCAGCCCCAACAAAATCAAATGATGCAGTTCGGCTTGTAAGAGTAGTCCCTTCATCTTTTGATGTTATTAATTGCGGTAATTTTTCTATTGTTCCAGATCCACCCCCAACAGGAATTGCTTGATTTTCAACTATAGGGACCGGAGCTTGTGGAATTGCAATTGGATCCGGTGAAAATAGACCCCCAATTAAAATAAAAGGAGCAATAACAACAGATGCCAGTTTCGCTAGAATTGTATTCATATTCCACTATCATAATATATAGGATTGATTTTGTGACGTTCTTATATCTCGTCCAGTGGAATATTAAATTTCTTAGATATTCGTTTTGCGTGCTCTAATTTTGGACTATGTTTACCAGATATAAAATTATAAATCGTTTGGCGAGATACTTTTAATTCTTTAGACAAAGCCCGAATATTACTATTTCGTAGTAATTCTTTCCAATTTTTATTATTCATTTATTTCCATTTATGTTTACTACTATACCAAGGCTCACTACCATAATTTTCAAATATCCATAGAGCCATTGCCTCGTTTCCTTCTTCGGTGTAAATATTAAAACCAAGTTCGACAGCTTTAGCCTCCCAGATTGAATTGATTTGGCATTTTCCGATGTCTATAGTTCTATTTGTATTTACATATGTTGTGATCGTTCCATTTGGTTTATTATGGCCAGTTGGACTTTCCGCAGTACATATTTTTTGCAATATAGGTGGTAATGTTTTATTTATAACAGTTACTTGCTGATTTGATTCAGCATAGGCCACATGTTTACTTGATGGGATTGATTGGCCCATTGTAAATATTGTATACCCAGCAAAAGCTATAAATCCAATTCGTAACAGCAAATTTTTAAGTTTGTACATTCTATATTTAAACATTTCTCTTGGTGTAGCGTATGGGTACATGTCTTTTAAACGTTTACCCATCCATGTTACCTTTTGTGCGTGTGGTTTCTTCATACTATTAATCTTTCTTCATTCTACTTAATGCTTTTAATGCAAGTTGCCCATAATCAGTTGGTTTTAGATAATATTCAACTTGTTTTAATTTATTTAGAAACATGTATCCACCAGGGTTATAATCTGAGCCTTGGTCATATGTTCCACGATCACTAATTTTTCTTAATGTTACAAAGCTAGAAGAGCCACATTGATTTACATCATAACCATTACAGATGGCCTCTAATCGATTTTTAGTTTCATCCATAAATGAAACAGTTCCCCCTAATTTGTATATTAATTTTGCTACGTTTTTTGACATCATATATTTATTAAGCTATTTCTAATACTGATTCAACCCATATCTCACCTGTTCCGGCCACTGGTGATACTTGGTATCTAGTTCGACCATAACTATTTTTAATATCTAGGATCACGACTGCAATTTTTAGACCACCGAGATAAACATGCACTTTTTTGTTTAACCATTTCTCGAGTAATTCTTTCATACGTTTTAATTATCTTTATAATTGTAGGGGTGACTAACCCGACTACTAATCCAGTATATTCTTATTTGTTTTATATGTCAAGTAAACTTTACATATAAACTGTGGATAACTTTACATAAGAAAAAACCCTTATTTCTAAGAGTTTTTCATACGTTTTAGAGCTTTTACCGCAATTGGTCCATAATCAGTGAACTTAGTATTGGACATTTTAGGGTTAGATTTAAAAACCCTATTGGATAAGTTCTTGGTATTGAACTTTAGTGATTTGTCCTTTTTCATATAGTTTTTTTGTTTCTTCTAATAATTGTTCCTTTAAATTATCATTATAGCTTATTGTACCAAATTTTTTAGGATCTAGCAATTCATGATTACCTTGACCCAAAGAATTATCGATTAAGCTAATTTTAAATTTCTTACCATTATCTGGATTCTGTAACAAACTTTTAATGACATTGTAACTACCTTTATGATTTTCAATAAATACTGATAAGGGTACAATTCTGCCACCTTCATCATTTGTCTTATTGTTCATACGTTTAACAACACCATTAATCCATGAATCAATCGGATCACGATATACATATATTAAGTTTGGTTTTTTACCGGCATCAAGAACTTCTTGAATCCTATCTCCAGCAGATTGCATTTTTGATAAATTACTGTCAAGAATAACACCAGCATTTGAATATTCTTCTGGAAACATATTTTTAACGACACTAGTTTTACCGGTACCAGATCCACCCACAGTAAATAATGCGTCTTCACCTTCTGAATTATTAAGTAGTTTTCTAAATGCATCTTTAGATACTGCACTTGACGCTTCTTGCACAGCTCTAGCATTAGTTCCAACATAACCCTCATCTTTAAATAGTTTTCGGGCTTCATCAGTATTTACTATCTTCCCATTTTGTTTAATGTAGTCATCAACCATTTTTTCTGGATTAGATTCGTATTTTTTAATTGATGCTTCTTGTACTTTTGCATCATTACCACGTAGACTAAGATCTCTTTTAACTATTTTAGGCATAGTTGCCTCAGCTTTTTTTATGTCATTGACAACTGGCTTTGCTTTTGGTATAATAGGAGATATGACATTCGTATTAGGTGTGATCGGAATACTCGTATTAGGCTTTGTTTGTAACAAGCTTTTTGGTCCAATACGACTTTGAGTAGCTGGTAACTTATCAGCTACATCAAACATTTTCTCAATTGCTCGATTGGGATTATTTAAATATTTATAAAATTCGGCAATAGCTTTTGATGCAATACCTTGTGAAATTGTAGCCGGATTTAGGCTTAAAATACCATTCACTATTTGGCCACCGGAGAATATATCAGTAAAATCAATTAATCCTTTTGTATTTTTTCTAGCATCTCTCAATGTAGCTTTGATAACATCCTTTTCAATGGCTTTTAATGATCCATATTTTCTTTTTAATTCACCATATTCTGATCCTGTTAAGCCAGAAATACCATCATCAAGAGATTGACGAACTCTATTGGCTAACATTGCATCGATAGCGGCATTTGACGCTGTATCATAGCTTGGGTTTCGATAAAATGCCTCCAATGATTTATTGTAATTCTGTACAACTTCTTGGGCTGTCTCAGCATCTAATTTACCAGCTCGGATCAATCTGGATTGTGTTTGTTGGGCATATCTAATAGCTTTCGGATTAGTTATCGCTAATGCTTTATTACCTATCACAGCGTCCAATTCTGAGGCAATAGGAGCCATTTCAACACCAACACCTTCACCACCGGCTTTCTTTGCCAAACTATCGTATTCTCGGAATACTGTTTTTTTAGTTTGTTCTATAGCCTCCGATAATTGTTGTAATGATCGAGGATTTTTACCAACTACTGTTTCACCGGCACTAGTATTAAATTTTAAATTTGCTTTGTTATCTTTGATGGTTTTAACAGCATCGATAACATCAACTTTATAATCTTTCATTCTGCCTAATGTGGTCTTCCCTGGCAATAATGGGCGTACTCCTTTAGTAAATTTATTTAGTATCTTATCTTCTATAATATCAACACTTGGTTTTACTTTATTTTTAAATGATTGAGTTGTCTCGGATGCTACCGGAATAGATGCTCCAAAAGCTGTCCCAAGACCTGGGATCAATGCTTTTCCACCTTCACGATTTTCACCACGATTACCTTGCAACCCTTCTGTTATATCGTATGCATAACCAACACCGGCACCTTTGGCAACAGTGGATGCTCCCTTTTTAGTAAATAATCCGGCTGGTTTGTCAGCTATTTCTGCAACTTTTCCAACTTCTGGCAAACCAACGGCTGTTGTAATTTTCTTTATAGTTGGTGTTGTAGATTTTACCAATTTTCCGGCTATAGGGTTTTTAATAGCGGGGGCCAATGATTTAGATTTAATAGCAACTTTGGCCTCAGTAGTTGCTGCTTTAGATGATCCAGCGGTAACAATATCAAGAGCAGTCCCACCAATTTGGCCGAGAACTTTCTTATTACTTGGTAAACTAGCATTAAAATCATCAATAGTTTTTTTATTTTCATCAATAGTATCTTGAATGGAATTATATGCACGTTTAAGACCACTAGCATCTTTACCTTGTTTTTCAAATTCTCTAATTGATTTCTGTGTTTGAATTTGTGTTTGAACTAACATTTCAATATTCTTACTTGCAGTCTCAACAGTTTTTTTATCAAATGCTTTAGCAATAGTTTTACCTAAACCAATTTCAGATGATGCTAATGTTTCTCCCACACCTTTTACTGTTGCCCCTAATTTACCTAAAAATGAATTAGCTTTTTTAGCTTCTTTGGCTGATTTTTCAGCATTTGCTACAGCATTGGCGTAATTAACTTTAAAATTTTCCGCTTTTTGTTCTGGGGTAAAAACAGGATCAGCAACCTCATAACGAAAAGACTTAGTTGGTTCTGGCTCCATTGGAGTAGCTCCAAATTCACTTGCATCAAATGGAACAGCCCCAAACTGTGTTGGGTCAAATGTCGAAGTATCCCCACCAGTGTCGGTCGCTAGATCAATTGGAGTTGCTCCGAATTTTGTTGGGTCAAATGCTGTTGGATTCATATTTATAATTGTCTACCTCCTGCTTTAATAAACGCATCGGCTTTATCTTTTGGAACGCTGTATTTTTTACCATCTGGACCAATCATTGGGACCATACCAGTATCAGCTTGTGTTGCACTTGCCCCTGGAATAGTAGCTAAAATTTCGGTAGCTTTGGCTTGTACACGCTTATAAGTATCAGCATATCCACTCATATCACGTTGACCTGCAGCTTGGTTTCTGATCTTAACCTCAATATTCTTTCGGATCATATCCACTGTAATATACAAGATAGCATTGCGGACAGCTTCTGTAGATGTAAGATTTGGTAATGTTTTTGCATAAGTCTTAATATCATTATCAGTCAATACCCCAACCTCACCATAAACACCACGAGCAAGGTTTGGAACGATAGCATTTAATTGAGCTTTAATTGTTTGGGCTTTAGTGTCCCAAGGATTTTTTGATTTAAAAGCACCTTCAATTGGTCCAGTTCGAACACCTTCAATATTCGCTTGTAATGTTCCAATTTGTTCCAATACGACTTGGGTTTTTTCCATTGATTGTAAAAATGTATCACTTGGCTCTTTATCATATGCAGCCGACGCTTTCATTGTTCCATAAATATCGCCAGATGCTAGAGCCTCATCACTTTTTCTTTTAAGTTCAGCAGAAACGGATGCTCGGTAGTTTTTAGCAGTAGAGATGTCTTGTAGATTAAGAACACCGGCCATAACACTCTCAGCATCACGTGTCACACTTCCAGTAGCTGTAGATGATACTCCTGCACCAGATGATGAACCAGAACCAACACTAGCACTAGATGATGATGCAATTTTACCGGATCCAGTGATCTTAGAATATGTCCCATCTTCATTAATAATGAAAATTCCATTATCAGTCTTTTCAACGGATTTAATTTTATTAAGATCAACGCCTTCTGGTAAATCAACGTTTTCATATATAACTTTTCCACTTGGAGTAGTATAGGCTTGGACCATTTTACCACCGACCAATGTTGGATTACCCATGATTGAGTTTTTTGGACGATTTTCAAATAGAATAGCTTTAGCTAATGCTTCACCACCGGCATTTTTGATTAATGTATCGTATTCTTCGGGTGATAATGTCTTTTTAAGACCATCCAAAGTTGCTCCACTTTCAGATGCAGAAAGTTGGGTTAATGTAGCGACTGCATTAGCTTGGGCTTTTTCTCGGTATGCAATTCTGTCTTGTTCTGATTGTCTCGCTTCAAGACGTGATTGTTTAGCCTCTTCAACAGCAGATGTTCGAATACCAGAAAGAATAGCACCGATAGCGGCATTTCTTTCTTGCTCAACTTTAGCTAATGCTTGGGTATTTTTTGTTGTAGTTTTTTCGTTCTCAATATTTGCCTCTGTTGATCCAGCCAAACCGGTAAGAGTTGAGATTGCATTGGTACCCCTTGTGTTTCCTTCATTTACAATACGTGTTTCATTTCTAATGGTATCGTAATATTTATTTAAATTATCAATTTCAGCTTGGGCTTGTCTAGCTTTTTCGGCTTGGATTTCCTCTTCTGTTTTTGCAGTTAGTAAAGCTGGCTCGTTATCGTATATTGGCCGATTAATTGTTGGGTTAGTTGGTGATGTACTTGTTGGAACGTATGGAGATGGTGTTGATTCAGTTGGTGAAACAACAGGTGTTGTTGGTGTAACTGGAGTTGATACAACTGGAGTTGGAGATGGACTTGGCATTGGTACTTTCATTACGCCAGTACCCTTTGCTGCATCTTTAGCAGTTCGAGCAAAACCAAGAGCCTCATCTGAGCTATTAGCTGAGATGGTTCCCATTGATCCGTCTTGTTTAGCGTATTGATATGTTTCTGCCATAGTTGTTTTAATTTAATTCGGTATTAGCAACGACTAAATAAAATCCACCTGCTCCACCGCCACCGCCACTACCACCAGAAGCTGTTGCTGCAGCACCACCTGTACCACCTGTACCGCCACTATTTCCACCAGTTGCACCATTATTCCCAGTATTACCATTACTTGCATATGTTCGTCCACCGGCTCCACCTGGGTAAGCGTTACCACCACCTTGTCCACCAGATGCTCCATTACCACCAGAACCACCACCTGCGGCACTACCATTACCACCATTACCACCAGAAAAGTTATAAGTACCACTATTAGTAACAGTTGAATTATACAAAACAATAAATTGACCTCCGGCACCACCACCGCCACCACCGCCACCTGAGTCGGATGTCCCAGCTACAGCGTTTGATCCAGTTGTCCCAGTTGCTTGAATAGTACCAGTAATTGAAAGCACTCCTAATGATTCTACATACATAGAACCAGCACCTCTACCACCAGCTCCACCAGTTGCCGAAGTTCCACCCCCATATCCTCCGCCTCCACCTCCACCTACTGTAAGGGCTATAAATTTAGAATATAGTGTATTTTGATTACGAGTTACGGCTGAAAGTGTTGTTGTTGAAACTACCTCTGTACCAGAACCAGTTGGAGTATTTGCCCCAGCTAATGCAGATGTATTTGAGAATACATTACCAAAAGGAACAGATCCTGCACTCCCTGGGTTTCCAACAGATCCACCAGCCCCACCAGCAGAACCGAGGTTTCTTATATCAACAGTACCAGCAAATGTTACTGTGCCTTGTGATTTAAATATAATGATCGTTCCATCACTAGCTGGATTAGAAAAATCTAAAGTTGCACCGGCTGAAACATTGATAGATGTATAGTTTTTAACAACTACATTTGCACCGGCTAAATCAATAGTTGTTGTTCCAGAAGTAACATTTAAAGCTCCATCAGCACCTGTTCCACCGAATTTAGTGATCGATGCGACAATTCCAGAAACTACACTATTTCTTACAACACTACCAGTACCAGTAGTATCATCATTTGTTACATATTTATTAGATGTCGAAGGCGTACCAGAAGTACCAACTAAAGCATCATTTTCGGATTGTGTTGGTACACGTCCATCATTATCACCAACAAAAATAGGGTTTGTTGAACTAACTGGGGCCACTGATGTTTTACCAATACCTTTTACAGTAGTAGAAGCATCGGGGGCACCTGCAATAGCTACACCATCAACATATTCTTTATCAGTTAAATCATCGGCTGCCAATGGGGCAATACCACTTTCATATTTTAGAGGATTAGCAAATGTCGCATCTCCGTTATTTTGAGCCTTTAGTATTTGAACTATAGGAAAATCAGTGATCTTAACATTCGCTCCACGTCGATGAGCAAATTTGTTTCCAGATACAGATGTTACACCATCAGAATAACTTACTCCACGTGTTAGAGATGATACTGTTGTGCCCGATACAGTTCCACAAATAACCTCAGCTTGGGCTGATCCTTCATCAACTGTAAAACAACTATAGCCAGATACCGCTCCACCACCACGTATTGCATTGGCTGTAAGCGTCATAGACGTTGCAGTTGATGTAATTGGAGTAGCTAGACTAGTTTCGAATACACCTGTCGCTTGGGGCAATGTAGCACCAACTGTGGGGGTATTAGAATCAGTTTGTGGATTAGATACCACTGGCAAATTAGGCGAGAATAATCCCCCAATTAAAACGATTGGAGCTATGATTATTGATACGAGCTTAGCTAAAATTGTATGCATATTGTGTAGTATATAATTAAACTTGTAATTTGTGACGTTTAAATTGTTCTAGCCGGAATATTCTTGCGTCCTTTGTCTCTTATATCTTTAAAAGTAAAGCCATTAACGGAAACATAGCCAATTCCCAATGCCTCAATTTTAATTCGAACATAAATAAATTTGTCAGTATTAATTGGAAAATCAATCTCAAATGGATGAGCAGTTTCTCCACCTCCACCACCGAGAACCTTTGATCCTAATACAGATCCCCCAATATAAGTATTGATTCCAGTATCAACATAGGTCCCATTACCTTCAATTGTATATACTTTACTAAAAGCTCCCCCATCAAATGATAGTGAAACGTCAAAACTTTGGTTTGGTTGGATTAACCCATCAATTACCATTCTTCGGCAGTTTTTTAGGCCATCATAGTTTAGATCTAAATCACTAGATGTCCAATGGTTTGTGATAATATCACCATCTTCATCCCATCCGGAGAATAAAGTGAATACGTTATTTGAAAGAGAGTCTCCGGCAATTAATGTCCCATTATATTCGGCTGGGCAAGATATATAATAATCTAATAGATCCCATGCTTTAGATAAAACATTTCTAATAAATGTTCTACTGTTATATGTATTAGGAGAACCATTTACTTTCTCTTGTACTGAAAATATCTCAAAATCTCCCCATCTAAATGCAGTACAATAATCAAATGCGTATGGCGATAAATCTAATACGTCAGATAGTGATAATGGCTCAATAGTCAAATTTGTTGTCGCCTGTAATACTTGCAGTCTTCGGAATTTTGGATCATTCGGTCGAGATAAATCAGCAAATATAATACCTTCTGGGGTTTGAAATGCAGATCTTGTATATGGAATACCAACATTTCTATATGGCAAGTTCGTGCTATTAGTATCATCTAATGATGATTGGAATTGCCAAGTCTTTAATAAATGGAAACAATACTCAATTGTATTTAAATTGAAAATAGCCATTAAATTACCTGCTGCATCGTCTTGGCGGAATGATTTACCTTGTCCATTTCCAGATCCAGTAAAATCTAATAATCCGGCTGTAGTTGATGTTTCATGGTAATAAGAACAAGTAATTGCCGCTAGATTGGCTGGGGCCACCGCAAATGTTACAGATACAGCCCCTGTCGAATAATTAACTGTACCTGTCCCACCGGCAGTACCTACCATATTTCCATTTCTATCATCCACAAATGTCTCCACTCCATCAGTAACAGATACATACATAGCAGTCCTAACCCCTGTAATATCAGTTAAAGTATGAGCAAAAGTCAATGTAACAGCATCCCCAGTTCCATATGATTCACCAGTCACTTGGGTATAGCTCGATAGTAATGCTTTGTCGATATATGATAGGTATAATCCAGTTTTATCTTTATTCCCAGCAGTTGTTCCATTTCGTTGACCGGCAAAAGCTCTATTTTGTCCCACGTGAAACACTCCCCATCGGTAATTACTAACAGATTGGTCTTTAGCACTCCCTGGGTTAGCTATTGGAATTTTATATACACTAGAATTTGGAGAGCCTAAATACATGAATGATCCGGCTAGATTTTGGTATGGTTGGAACCAAAGATCTTCACCACTAGCCCCCACTGGTAATAGATTAGTACCAACTTCAATAATATCATCGGTAGTTGAATCATAATATTTAACTTTTCGAGTATGAGAAAAAAACGGCACTTCACTACCATCGTATTTAATACCGACACCTATTCCTGTGACTTTTCCATTAATATCAGTATTTCGTGTTTGGCCCAATAATGCTTGGCCACGTCGTAATTCAATATGATCACCATCTTTACCACCAGTTATCCAATTTAAAGAATCCGGAGAGACTCCGGCTTTTAATGTCTTTAGGTCTTTAATATTTGTATTAAGGCCATAAAATCTTGATATTTGAAAATCGGGTATAATCATTTTTAATTTTCATGAATATTAATTGCACCACTTCTTGGGTATTTTCCAGATTCTGTGGGGTCGTTATAAGATAATGATGATAATTGTCTCTCGTTATCCCAAGTCTCCATTGCGTTTTTCAAAGCACCCAATGTCGCTCGGTTTTCCGGCAACATTTGTTTGTTGATTGAATCATAGTCAACAGCACCTTTAAATATCCCTATAGCATAGAATCCAAGAACATAATGGAATCGTGTTGGGAATAATGGCCAAATAGTTGATGCACTGGTTGGATCAATTTCGGTACTAGTAGAAACATAATTTATATAAAGCGTTCCAGAAAATGGCACAACACCATTAAGATATATAAGCTTTGCATTTTCATCAAAACAAAATGTATTGCCGATGTCTTTATACTCTAAACGTCTATCAAATGGCACTTGGCGATAGTATTCTCTACGATCATTGCCATCGAATAGAATTACAGGGAAATCATCATAAAATCGTGAAAAATCAGTGATGGTTGATATATCAATAGATGTTTGCCATGTATTGGACCCACTAGCAGATTTAGATGTGTCAGTCTTACGCAACACCATCCATGGACGCTCTTCTTCGAGAATAGCTTGGGATGTTACAAGAAGAGATGCTAAAAGTGTAGCATCAATTGTTGATCCGCCATTTAATCCTGTTACAAATGTTGTTAATTCTGTCCCTGTCATATAATTAAGAAGATAATTCGTCAATATTAACCTCTTTTTCGAAAAGTGGTTTTTCTTCTTCCTTTTTTCCACGTTCGTCCTCTCCGTATTCTTCTGGGTTTGCGAATACTAGCTTTTGAGTTGGGATGAAATTAACCCTTCCCATTAATTTTATAAAATGTCTACCGGCTGCATTAGAAAATTCACCAGATAATGATCTTAATACTGATTCAAGTTTACTTTTATCTGATTTATCCATTGCAGTAAATCCATCGGATATCTTTTTCATCACTGGTTCCAAATCAGTTGCTTTTGGTATTTCAATATCTTTTATTTCTTTTTTGATTTCTGTAATACCTTTTGTAATTGGACCCAAATCAATCTTCTGTCCTTCGAGCTTAATACCACCTATTTTTGTTTCAAGTTTACCGATTGCTTTTAGTATATCCTCCCAACGCATTTCATATTTTGGTATATCAATTGGCTCGGGTTTCATTTCTTCAAGTTTTACGAGGAATTTCTCCAATTCTTCTTGGACAATATCTCGAATATCTCGACGAGCTAATCCACCACCCATACCAATGCCTCCACCAGTGTGATTGCTAGATGGAGTATTAATAACTAAATAACTGTTTTCTTCATCACCATAATCAGAGCTTTTTGTAGTATACCCAGAATCAGTATAGACAGATGTAACAATAGAAACAAAGAATCCTTCACCAGATGGATCAGCCGGTACTTGCCAATCTTTTTTAAATCGTTGGCCAGTTTTGTCTTCTAAATCAAGAGTAGCTAGAATTACGTCAGTATAGGCATTACGAATAACAGCCCGAACATAATAAGTAGTAACATCGGTGTGATCAGCGATTTGACGTACTACAGTGAAATTTCGTTGGGGGATTAAATGCATAATGATATTTTATTTATTCTTCGTATTGGATTTGAGCAATAGCTGAATGAGTACCATCAGTTGTTTCAACAACACCCACTTTCATCCATTTGTATGAGTCTTGATCAAGATCCATCGTGTACATCTTTGATGTATTTGATGAAAGAGTTGATCCTGCCACACGTGTTAATGTTTGGGCATTAGTATTTGCTACATTATCAATCAATTTATTGAACACAACATAGTTAATACCATCATTTGATACTGTAACCTCAAATGCGGATGAACCGGCACTATGGTTAGCTCGAATGAATTGTAATGTTATTTTTCGTGCTCCTTCAATATTGATCGCATCAGATAGTGTTGTTGCGGTAACTGCGTCTATTGCTTTTAAAGTTATTTGTCGCATAGCTTTTATATAAATATTACTTAATAATTTGTATCCCGCCTCTATCCTTGCCCCCTCATATTTAGGGGCAAAGTAGAGAAAGGATCTTAACCCGAGCAAGTATGCTGTGAAGCTGTCATTGCTTGGTTTGCACCAATCACCCAATACGTTCCGTTAGAAAATACGTCGACAAAGTCGCCTATATCTTCACTTGTAGCGGCTATTGAGATTAAATCGGCTGCATCGCAAGCCACGACGGCTCCAGCGACGATTAGACTACCTTCAATAGTATCCGCAGTACCAGCCACTATTGTCATTGCTGTAGTGGCAAATGCCGCTGAAACAACAAATCTATAATGAACACCATTGGCAACAGTTGGAGATGGTAGAGTTAAATCTAATCCAGCTACACCCATATTAAATATGGTCCCACTTTGAGCAACAGTTAGTGTCGTATCAGCAGTTGGAGTTACTACAGGTTTGTAGTAATTTAATCCGGCAGTAATACTTCCGATAGAAGCTGCACCGCTTGATGATAGAACACCTGTGCTACTCACAGTGAACTGATTATTTGTACCAACGTTGATACCATCGTAAAAGAACTTTGTTACTTGATTGTAGACACCGCCTACACTTTGAGAGCTTGGAATCAATGCAGCCGATAACAACATGACAGTTATCACTGTAACTATTCCGAGCAATATTTTTTGGAATTTAGTCATGATGAATTAATCAATTAGTTATTATCGAACTGTTGTTGATGAAGATGTAAAGCTAGATGAAGCAACAGATAATTGTACAATTTGTGGAGCTTGGTCAACGAAAACTTTGATACCATAAACTGTCCACGCAATGTAGTCACGTCCGATTTTTCCAGATACAAAGTTTTCTTCCAATGAAGGATCTTTTTGTACAACTAGAGAACATGATTTTGAAAGAGCGAACAAGATATGCAATTGTTGTTTTGCAGTTGTCCAAACGTTACCGGCTGGAGTCATACCTTCGGAAACCACAACAGTTCCCCATCCAGATGCAACAAGCGTTAGCAAGTTTGTACCAGAATCGTATGATGCAGTAATGTTTTTTAACAAACGTCGGTTTGCAGCAGAAAGCTCAATATAGTTTGATGCTCCTGGTGTACCAGTTCCATTTATCAATTGAACAAGGTTAGCCATTGCAAGGTCGACTGTTGTACTTATAGAGTAGTCACCAGCGTTTGTTGCAGCTCCGTTTGCTGCAGCAGTTAATACAACACCATTAATGGTTAATGTATCAGCGGCTGTTGGGATTGTAACTGCTTCAAATGTACCAGTCCATGTTAGAGCGTTTGATAAGAACAACTCAAATCCCATGAAATAACCAGTGTAACCATTTGTTGAAACTTTGTCACCCAATAGAGTATCTTTTCCACCAAGGAAAAGTTCAATATAGGTAAGAATTTCTGGCGAAATAGCCGCAGATGGCATACCTTCTGGAACTTCTAACTTAACACCACCTTGGAAACGTTTGTTATAAACAACGTTCTTTAGGCGTAGTTTTTGCATAGCAGTAGTAAATACTGTAGCAACGTTTGATGCAGTAACAGTGAAACCATTACCTGCTGTACCAGCGAATGAACCATCATCAAGTGATGTTCCAGCACCAAGGTACATTGCTTTTAACACATCTCCGTCAATTTGGTTAACTAGAGCATTTGCTAGTTTTTTACCATATTTTTGTTTAAGAGGTAGATGTGCTTGTAATTCATCAAGCTTTTTAATGTAGATTGATGCTTCTTTTTCTTTATCGACAGTCAAGGTTTCTTGTGTGTCGGTAATAACTTGTGTTGCGTAACTACCATCACCACCCATATCGTTCACTTGAACGTCAGATGCATATGATCGTGCTACTGTTTGACCCTTTGTCAAACCTGCTTCAAGACGTGTATCAGCGAAAATTTGATATACCGCCTCTTTGTAGTGGGACATCTGGTATTCCGCAGAGAATACAGTCTTAAAAGTCATTGTGTTTGGATTTGCAGCCATATATTACTTTTAAAAATTAAAAAAAAGATTTTAGGTGATCATTTTCTTTCCGTTTGATGTTTCCGTAAGACCTTCTGGCGACTTTGATATTTCTCTATATGTTTTCTCCCAGTTATCACGTTGAGATGGAGTCATTGATGCATAATCAGCATTTGGATCAAATTCGGTACTTATTTCAGCACCTTCTTTACGATCTCTTGATTCCATACCACGTTTCTTTGGAGATACTAGAGCACCTAATGTCGTCTTATTTTTGAAAGCTATATAATCAAGCTCTTTATCATTCCATCCTGCTGAATGGGCCAATTTATTAAGCTCAGATTTAATTGTTTTCATCTCGTCTTCGGATGCACTTGGGAAAAGTTCTTTTAGAACTGGATTAGCTTTTGCGAACTCATTCTCAAAATTGGATTGATCAATGGATTTCTGGTTTTCAGCTTTCCATGCCTTGAACTCTTCTAAATCTTTTCTTAGAGATTCATCGGGTTCAATTTTAATACCTTTCAGAATTAAATCACGATACTTTTTAAGATATTCTGGGTCTGCATCGGTTTCCTCAGCAAATTTATCCAAATCATCTAAAGCATCTTGCTTTTCTTCTGGGGTTTTAGCATTTTGCAATGCCTCCATTTTTGTTTTGAGCTCAGCGTTTTCCCTTTCTAAAGTATCAGCCCGCTCTTTTTCTGTACGAGCCTCGGATTTTTTATCCTTATACTCATCATAAATCGAGCGTTTTTTATCTTTTACGTCTGATAAAACTTCGGGGTTTTTTGTACCTTCATCGCCTTCTGCATCAGCTTTCGCTTGGGCATCGGCTAGAGCTTTAGCATCCGCTTCTTCCTTGGCTTTGGCCTCGGTTGCGTCTGGCTCAGTATTGGCATTAGGATCTAGTCCTTCTAACTCAACACCGGCATCTACTAAACTTTTTTGGTACTTTTCTTCTTCTGTCATTGTTTTTGGTTTATTTTATAGCCTCTACCACCGAGGGATAGGTTAATTATGGAGTCCTATAACACCCCCACCAGTAATGCCTCGATGGGACAGGGAAAGGATTTTGTCCTTTATGAGATGCCCGATTATTCGGACATCTTAAAATTACGAAATCGTACCTCCATGCTTTGAAACGAATTGTTTCGCCAAAGACATAAATTCTTTACCATGTACTTCCTTAGAATATACACGTGATCCTTCTCGCCATGTAACAGTTACAGCATCTGTATCTGATTCATCTTCTTCAACAAGAGCGATAAAACCATCAGCAACAAGACCATCGATAATTTCTTGATCAATATCTGTAGTATTAAAAGCGTCGTTTTTCTTATAATCCTCGAATTTCTTTAAAACTTTGTATTCTGGCATAAAAATTAAATTAATTACTAATTACTATATATTACTAAAATCGTCCAATTTTGTGACGTTACCCAATCCGGAGCACTTGCTTAATTTCATTATTAATCTGTTTCACTGTCGATTCATAGTCTCCATCCATCAAACTGATCAGCCATAATATCGCATCTTGTTTGGCCCATAGATAATTTCGTTTAATTTCACTTAATTCTCTATCAGTCCCCAATTTCATCGCATTTTGCTTATAGCTTTCCTTGGCTTTGGCTATAATTTCCCTTGTAGTATCGTTTTTTTGCCAATTAATGAAATTTTCAGATTGTCTCAGTATTGTTTCCCACTCAGTAATTTTATCAAGATTATCTTTATAATCCTCACTGTCGACATCGTCAGCCAAATATATTTCTCTTAATTTTTCTAAGTCTTTTGTCATGATTATTCTTTATTACGTTCCCTTTCTATAATGGCTTTTTGTAGATTTTCTATAGCTTCATTTCTACTATTTCCATATGCCACATTTAATCCATCTATCGTTTCAGCACGATAGGGATTTTTAGGCTTTCGGGTAGCTTTTACATTAAAATCATTTGGTGTGGATTCAGTCATATTAAACTAATGAATTACCTATATCCATGGCTCTCGACATGCCACCGCTCATACCTGGGTTTGATGCTGTTGGTGTTGGAGCACCTGGGCCAACTGGGGCAACTGGATTTGCACTAGCAAACATAGCCTCTTCTTGTACCTTTCTTTCAATGTTTGATTTAACAATTTCAATATGAGCCATCGCATATTCCAATAGTTGATCGTATTTCTTTCCTAGTGTTGATCGATTATCTATAGCAAAATCTTTAATTTTCTGGATATATGCCACATTTGCACCAAACCATAGATCTGGCTTAACCCCCTGTAAAATCAATTGGATAGCCTCGGCTGCATGAGCTAGAGCTTTTTTATCAGCATAGTTTTTGTTATCCATCGCTACTGCAATTTCAACATCATCCCATTCACCAGAACGTAGCATTTCTTCCAATCGGAATTGTGGATTTGCAAGAGTAGATAATACTGGATCAGCACCAATAGCTACAATAATATCTTTACGTTTCTGAGCTTTCATCTCATTATCAAGAACTTGTTTATCGGACGATGTGATAATAACATCAACGTCTTTTGTAGTATCTAAATCAAGACGTGTTATTTGATCCCAATCCCATCCATTTTGGCCAAGCAACTTAATAGCCATTTTACTTGGCATATGATCTTTCAACCCCCAAATAAATCTTTTACCAAGACCAGCCATCATCATTTGGAACGATGAAGATGCCCAACTAACACGCTTTGAGACTGATTTTTGCTCAGCAAATGTTACGGATGCCTTTTTAGAGACTTCATTCACTTGCCCTTTAGCTAGATCATTAGCTCCGGTATTAGTTCCAAGAGATGCAGTGATCCAATCAATAAGATTAACAGTTCCACCAAGTTCCCCAACTTTAAATTCATATATACCTTCTGAGATTCGTTTACTACCCATATTGGTATCAGCCGGTACTAATGCATCCGGACGATGCATTGATTCATCAAGTTTACGGACATCTTTAAACATGTCTTTATCATACGCTCGGGCCCCATAGTTACGCTTTTCACGATTAGTTAGCTCTTGGTTAAACATTGCCACAATAGCGTCGGCTGCAACGTATAAATCATCTCCATAGGCTTTAGAAAGGAAATTTTCATCATCTTCATGGGTTGCATAAGTGACCCAAGGATATAGGTCAGATGAACACATATTTTTCCATTTATCAAAATGAACCCAAGTCTTAGTCCAAGGATCGAAACATACATAATATCGCACGCCTTCGATTCTTAAAATCCATTCACATAGGCGATAAACTGTTTCTCCAACATATGAATTATTATCTGGATTTAATCCCAATGGCTTGAAACGTTCAAGTTTAGTAGCCATTTCATGGTTACTTTCTGGGTAATATTCTCTATCATTAGCGGTAGTGATAAGTTTATATACTTGTCTTTTGTTATAATACCCAGATAATCCACCTTGTATTAACTCACTTTTAGTCTTTTCCACACCTTCCTCACCGGCAAATAGATGCTTTTCCAAGTCTTTTCCCCCTTTTGGTTGGAAATGAAAGTTTTTTAGTAAAACATTATTGATAGATGATTTATAAGTTGGATCACTTTCAACATCATAACGAATGATCCCACGTCCACCCATAATGGCATGTTTTCGGCACATTCTTAATTTATCATCCCATTTACTATTCTCAGCAGTATTGACAGTTTCCATATGAAATGCCCCATTGATTTTCTTTACCTTGAAATAGTCAGATGCATCCCCTTCACTAAATTTCAATTGAATTGGGGTATCATATTGGGCATTAAGAGTATCAATCATTCCGGCAAAGACTGGGATTGGCACATTGAAAAGCTGTCTTAATTTCTTTTTAGTTTTACCATCATATAGGGCCCAGTATTTTGCAATACGCTCTAAACGTGGTTTCTTAAACTCCGTACTGGCCAATAATTGTTTGCACGCAATATTAACAGCTTCATCTGCAAGCTGTTCCTGAGTAAAATTTGCATACTTGTTATCCAAACTTCTCAAATCGTATTGTTTGTCTTCTGAGTCAGTTTTATATTCCATTGTTTATTATATTATCAAAGCCATTTGATTTTGTGACGTTCTTACGATGTTCTATCATGAAACACCTGTGGCATCGGCCTTTACCATGGTGATCAATTATTGAAAAAGGGATGGAACAGTCTTGACATCTACCAGAAACGTTATTTTTTATATCAGTCTCAGTTGGGGTTTTAACATAACCACAATGAGTACATGGTGAAAATTCTAATAGAATATCTCTAATTGGTGACTGTTTAACGTTAGGAATATTAAACAACTCTTGGCATCTTGCACATCGTTTCTGTACAAATTTAATTATCATCTTGGTCAAATGGGCTCTGATAATCGGGTTGATCGAAACTTCGCTCACATCCGCTAGGGCACACATAACCTTTTATTGGGTCCAGAACACAATCAGCATCGGCAAATAACTTTTTACATATTGGGCATCTAAAATAGTCTTCTCGATTCGTTGATTTAGGCTCTGTCATATTTATTCGTCATCATTAGTCGGAGATTCATACTCCGGTTGTTGATAATTAGTCCCCTCGCTTTCCTTGGTGACTGTAGCATGGTCTTTCATCATATATGCGATACATGCAGCCATCAGCAAGTCAAAGTGTCGTGTGGTCAATCTCACATCATCCTCTTTATCCATCAAATCATCTCGGGTATATGAAATTAGCTCATCAATCAAATCTGGATCCGATAACTCTAAATGGCCATCCTCGACAGCTTTCTTTAATGCATAGATCATTTTGGGCTTAGTATCGCTATTAGTATTCCATCCCAATGTTCTAGTCTTTGGAGCTATACCAACTCGGACAGCTTTCATCTCAGTAAAATATAGGTTTTCGTATTTCAAATGCTTTAATCTCCCTATACACATATCAAACTTATTATTCTCCACAGCAACAAGACATGCTCCGAATCTGTCGGCCTCGTTTTTAATTTCATCCCCAAAATTATCTGGTTTAATAACATTTGTCTTAAATGTCGCCACTACCTTGCTTGGGATAGTAGAAAAATCTATAAAAACAGATGCACTATGGTCCAATCCTATACCACCACCGACATCGTGCCCCGATGCATAACGATGGGATGGATCATAAGCATGGTATATCTTAAAATCAGCAATCTCTCGAATTGGCTCTTTACGCTCTTGCTTTTTCAAACATGAACGATCAAACATAATATCAGCACCGGCAGATGGCTCACATAGATATTCACCGGCCCAATCGGATGCATTATTCTTTTTGGAATTTATCTCGGACATTGTATATGCCTCGGGCCATGTTGGTGTCCCATCTTTAACAATCGGTGTTATTAATACCTTTCGATCTGGGCTTTTAACTGAAACTAATTTATGCACATTTCCACGCTCAGATAGGTAGTTACAGTTATACAAAGCCGAACCATCAATAGCCAAACCCTCTCGGGCCTCTTCCATGTTATCCCAGATATGTTGGGTAACTACAGCAGAACGTAATGATTTTCTAGTCTCAAAGTCATCAAACCAAATTAGATCTGGACGGCTTGATTCTTCTTCACCTTGCAATTGACCACGTTGTTCTGTCCCAACTGTTCCAGCACGCATTTTAACCCCCACAGCAGTAGTAAAAGACTGTCGTGTCTCTTCACGCTTTAAATTAGTTTTTTGGAATATTTCTGGGTAGTAGAATTGCACACGCTGTAAAATAAGCATGTTATACACATCCGTAACAATTTGGACGCTGTTCTTTCCATCAGATGCCAGAATTTTTATATATTTTCTAAAATGATCAGTGTCGTTAGCAATACAGAAAGCAATTAATAATTTAGTACGTGTTGTTTTTGCACCACCACGAAAAGCAATATTAACGAAATACTTTTGATGGCCTCGATATACTCGAATATTATATAGATCCATCTCTTCGTGGAATTTAGCATCATCCGAAATAAAAAAGCCTGGGTAAAAATACCGGCCCCAAATATTAAACAAGAATAATACCTCTTCCTCAGAAGTTGTTGAATCAAAAGAAAATAATGAACGAATATCGCCTTTATCTCCCTTGGTTAGAATTTCGTCGATTGAGATATTGGGTGACAGCGTTTTTTGATCTTGTTCGTTGTTCATCTGTAAATAATGGTTCACCATTAACACCTGATAATTCCCTCTTTTCGGGGGCGTATAGTCCACGTATCTTATATGCTTTGTCTAACGCTTTATCTTGGGCCATGTTATCGGCAATCCAAAAATACACATGACGTTGATTTTCACCATGTACAATCTTTCGAACATTACAATTAACTGATAATAATAACTCTCTTATTTGCTGATCAGTCAATTGCTCTCCAAACTTTTCACCTTTATTTTCTAAATCGGCAAGGTCTTCAAATTCTTCATCATCCCCATCATCCTCATCAGCTTTCTTTTGGTTGAAAGGAGGGAATACCATGTGATCTAAACGACTAGCATTTAATAATTCAAGATGTTTTTTCTTTAAAAGTTCATCTGGAAATGCATCAGCTAAAGCTTCGATGATTCTAGGTTTTTTTAAGTTCTCAGATGCCATCACTCCGGCTGTTCTATAATCATCAGTATCATAATTATCTAATACAGCTTGGACCCCTGTTTTACCCTTTGCAATATCAGCAATAAACCCTTTTTCTTTTTGGGATAGTCTTTTTACAATTGGTTTCTTTTTATTCTCCATATGATCGGACAAGGAATCGAACCTTGTATTTTTCGTCTTAGCCTTTCGGTATCCACGATTTGTTTTACCATTAAACTACTGATCATTCGCTAGGGGCAAGGATTCGTGGGACTGTTATACCCATAGAGGAGGCAATTTCATGCTCTCGCACCTTGCATAGTTCGTATTACTTTGGCCACCACGAGGGCGAATACTTTTGAACCTCTCGGCTTTAGCGTCTACCTATTCCGCCACCCTAGCTTTTAAATTGTTAAATTACCTCGTACCAATCGTATGCTAATATGTCACTACAACTTGGTACCCAATATGCGGCATCATCTTGTGCAGTTTTTAAAATCAAGCAAGGACGAAAATCAATACTTTTTTCTTCTGTTCCTTCGACATATTTCCTTAAAGGCTCTGACCAAATTTGTTCTGGTAATAAAGTGCTGGCACCGGGAGATAGTACACAGAACATATTTGAACCATTCCATCCTTTACGAGCAATCTTAGAACCACCTTTTAGCATTTTTAATGCCTCTGAAAAATCAAAAAAGTTCATAACTTACTCTTTAATCTCATTACCTTCTAAAACCGCAATCTCTTCATCATAAACGAATATCTCAGTCATTAATCGAGTAACTTCTGATTGATTCATGATGATAGAATTTTGAGTTTGGTTTAAAACATTTTCAAGACGTTCCAAAACTTTTTTATATTCTTTGTTATTCTCGTAGTCTTCTTTTTTACCACCGACTGTTACCATCTTAGATTCAATTTCTGCAATTTCTTTTTGGATACCTTTTTCTTGTATACCCAAAACTTTTTGATCATGCAGTAATCCATCAACTTTACTTTTTTCAGTATTACGGAGTTCAAGCAATTTACAAATCTTTTGCTCAGTATTTGGTAATTGACCATCTTCATATGGCAATATAATTTCACCATTACTAATCATGATGTCCGCACTTTTGTACAAACCATGTTTAGATAAAAGTTCATTCATCCCGACATCGTCCCCCATCTTAAAAGCCTTTATTTTCAACATATATTTAGATTAAATTAATATTCTTAGCAATCTCTTTTCCACTTTTATCATTTTCAATATCGCCAATGGTGACAGCATCACCTAGCTGTAATTCAGCGAATGAAGCATTTAGGAGACTTGATAAATGAAAAAATAAATCTTTTGATCGACCTTCAATTTTTATAAACCCGAACCCTTTCCCTAAATGAACAATCTTGCCTTCATACATAAAAAATGTCTTTTCTTTACTTAATAATGCATTAATTATATCATGCGTACATTTTTTTGCAAATATTTTCGGCACAAATAAATATAATTATGTTATTTTAAAATAAATATCTTTGACATGAGAAGAAAATATGACATCGTGACATCTCGTCACCACAGAAAAATGCGTTGCAATGGCGGAACGAATGATCCTAAAAATATGTCAATTGTACCCCATAACAAACATGTCGCCTTTCATATCCTATTTGGCGATAATGATACTCAGCAAATTGCTAATGTATTAAACGAAATATGGATAGACCCAGAATTTCAACTAGTTGTAAAACCCCGAAAGCCATGAACCAAAAAACTGCTGAAAAAGTTGCCCATGAAGTGACCGAGGCTATTAAACACCTCGATCACCTGTATGTTGTTATCCTTGTTCGTGAAAATGGAGAACGAGATGTAAAAATCAAATTAAATGGTACCCATTATGCTAATTGATTTTGAATGTAATATCTGTGGAGAACAAAATTTCTCTGAACCAATTGCGACACTACCCGAAACATTGACTCATTATTACTATGAATGTGAATGTTGTAAGTGTAGAAAAAGCCTTGAAATTAGAGTAGCTAAATATGAATTTAATCTAAACTAATATGCACCCTGTAGGAATTATTGCCATCGTATCATTCGTTCTAGTGATCTTAATTGATTACTTTCTAAACAAGCGTAAAAGTATAATCTGATGTCATTTTTTATTTTTATGCTCGTTCTTTATTTTTATACTCGCAAGCCATTGAGCAAAAAAGAGCTTAGTGAGAAGTAACCCAATATGGGCCAGTTAAACACAAGTCCCCGATCTATAGCAGATCGGGGCATCATTTTTTTAGTTGACAATAGGTTGACAATAATTTTTATATCGATTGACAATGAAAGTATTGTTGCTTTTTGATACTGTCTATGGTATACTATGGTTAAGTTTGGGAACAGATGGCTTTGGATTAATCGCCCATTCTAGCTAGAAAAAAACCGCATCCTATCCATGCGGTTTTTACTTTTTTATATTTCTTCTTCTTTTTAAATCAACCATTCTCAACATAAATTGGTCACATACGTGATCTTTCCCTCGATTCGTATAGCATAGACATTTTTTACATTGTTTATGTTTCATATTAAAATTTCATAAACGATAATATATGAGCTATTACATCAACGTTAAATGCATTACCCAATGTAGCCCCACGTTTTTCAATTCGATTATTCTCTCCTAAATCTGTATACCCTTTTGGCAACCCCTGTAGTGCCTCAACTTCATCCCAATTTAATATACCAACACTGGCTCCATTGTCGGCTACAAAATTGACTTTAGTTATCATTCGAGATTTCGGAACTGTAGTATGTTTCTGATCCAGTGTCCTTGCTCTATCTTGTTGGCTCGCATATCCTTTACCAGAAACATCCCATTTTATCCCTTTTTCAGTTTTGACAATATTTTTAGGTAATAACCATTTCCTGTCGACATCGAGATTAACAATATCTCTTAAAACTAATCCTCTATCTTGTGGGAGCGATAACGCAAGCGTATAGTATTGTTTCCCCCCCCATAGTTTCAAAAAAATCATTTCTTATACCCACCCAAAATAATCTGGGTCTATCTTGGGCCGATACCAAATTAGCATCAATTAAAATTGGTTTTACACCAAGCTCATTAGATATTATTTTTTCATCTTCTATTGACATTCTAGCGACATTTTCTAATATAAAATATTTTGGTTTCACTTCTTTTAGTATGCGTAAATATTCCCAAAATAATCCGGAACGTTCACCGGCTAATCCTTTACGATCTTTTTTAGCAATACTTAAATCTTGGCATGGTGATCCACCAATTAATAAATCAAAGTTTGTAGAGTTTGTTATTGGTATATCAAGATTTTCTTTTTTATCTATTCTAAGAATACCACCAATTACTATAATGTTAGATACATCGCCAAGTTGCATATTGTTAGGCCAATTCTTTTTTGATATAGATATTGCATATTGATCAATTTCACTTGCATAGTATTGGTCAACTTCAATACCTGCTCGCTCCAACGCTACTCTTGCACAACTTATTCCATCGAATAAACTTAGTATTTTCATTTTAAAATCCTATAATATTATGAATAAAAAAGCGAATAAATAACCAAATCCAGAAAATATACGATGTTATAACCAATAAAATAAAAATTACTCTACCCATTTGTATTTCTAAAAATTACTAACATACTTGGAAATGGTGCTGGTGACATTTTCCTATCTTCTTCTTTGCCAGTATAATCCATATCTACGAATTTTAATCGACCTTTTAAAAATCTTATTTCTGATTTATTATAAATATATTCGTGAAAATATCTTGTATCTGTCCTAGAAGGAATAAGCATTACTACAACCCCCCCCCGAGCTTCACTAGCTTTTTTTACCCACTTCCCTAACTCACGACCATATGGGGGATTGCAAAATACATTTTCATTATCCCATGATTGCTTTAGTCCATCTTCTACTGGGGTATAAAACTTTTCACATAAAGCCGATTTTTCCATACAACAAGGATCAAGGGTAAAATTAAATTCTTTATTTATCTCATTAAAAAAATCTCGGGGTGTACACCAAGCATTATTTTTATTACTAAACATTAATTCTCTATTTAACATATTTTATTTATTTTTATTTTCTACCTCGTACATAAGCACAAGTTCTAATGTTATATCTCGACCACAATCTTTACATCTTAAATCTGCTCTCCCATAGCGTACTGGATTTTCATAGTCACATTGGTTACATTCTTTTTTATCTTGTTTGTCTTCCATAATGTTATTTAGTTAAATCTTCTAACCATTCGACTGCTTTATCCCAACCTTGTGTTAGGTTTATTTCGTGGAATTTCATTGCATTTATTTTCCAACTATTAGGAGTTTTTCTGTCATAAGAAACTTTTTGTTGAGAACGAAAGTAAGGGTCTCTCCCTACTGCTTTAATCATTTGCTCACTCAATTTTAATTCAACTTTTCTCACTTCCCACCCACACGCTTTGCCTAATGCTTGCCAGAATAGGGAGTCAAGTAAACAAGTCCTAACTTCACCACTGTCATTATAAACTCTCTCGTCCCATTCATTTGGACTCCAACCACCAACTTGCATTGCTTTTTTGATTATGTTTTCCATAAATTTAATCTTCAATTCTAATACTAAATTTAATTGTCGATCCAATTGTTTCAATATCAACCGCCCTTTTGATATGCAACATTACATTTGCAACAACATGGCTTTTCCTTTCCTCGATTCTTTTTTGGGCTTTTTCAAGTTCTTCAACCACGACGATTTCAATCTCTTTTTCAATAGCCCTTTTTATAAATTCCGGTATTACTTTGTTTGGATTTTCTGCTTCTGCCATATTATTTATTAATCTTAATACCTAAAATTTCGACTGGTAATATCTCTATTGGATTACTAGACCAAGAAATTGGTAAACTAATAGAATCAATTCGTATATTTTGTTCACTTGCAACTTTGATTATTTTAATTAGAGCTTCTCTTAATAATTGTTCTTTTAACATAAAATTAATCTCTAATTATAATATTAATATCCTTTATCCTTGATTTTACAAATTCCAATTGCCCTTTTAATATAACTATTTCTTGTAATAGATCTTCTAACCTTAACTCTTTTGGTCTTCTATTTAATTCTAGCCAATATTCTGCTGTGTGCCCTAAAAATGTTGTTTCCATATTATTTATTTGGATTAAATTTATTTGCTAATTCTCTCGACTGTTCACTAATTTTTCTAAACCGATCATTTTCTCTTTCATTTTCTTTTCTTTCTAATTCCTCCCGATCCTGTTCAATTTTTTTATTATATGCCCGAGAATAATCAGAATTTCCTCCTTTGGTCATTGGTTTTATTTCAAATAGTCCGGTCCAGCCATTAGTAATAGAATTTTTGATTATTTGTATATGATCCTTTTGGTGTTTTTCCAATAATGCTAATTGTAGTTTTACAGTTGACTGTTTTAAAGATTTACCAATTTCTTTTCTGTATGTGACCCAATCGTTCCAAATTTTTTTATCTAACCAGTTTGGTAGCTCTATATCTATACTAACCTTACCTTTCCTTACCTTACCTACGTCGACGTTCTGTCGACGTTCTGTCGACGTGTAATTATCATCAATGTTTTTAAGGGTAAAATGTCCTTTAGGCAATAAAATTGCATCACTTGGGTTTAACGAATATGCTCCATTTTTTCTAATGAATAACATCGTTTTTTCTTTAATATATTTAGACTCTTGATATATTTCCTTTCTTAAAGAATTGTTTATTCTCCAATGTTTAATAACACAAACACCGCTATTAAATGGGATTAAGAACTTTTTAGCGAATAATATTTTAACCGAATCATCACTGGCCCCGATCACTCTTTGAACGACCTTAATATTACTAATAAAACCATCATCATCGGCTTTCATTCCTAAATGAAAATATAATAACTGTGATTCAGTGGGCATATCTACAAATGCATCTGATTCAGTTATTTCATCGCTAAACATTCTTCTTGACATATTTAAAATATTATCATACCCAATTAAATTTGTAAATGGACAAAATTACTATATTTAACTATAAAATATAAATTAAGAACTTTGTCAATATGGACAACTATGTTCAATTATGATAATCTCTAAATATAGGGAAACAGTTTATAATTTATATAATAAGACTAGTTACCCCTATACAGATTTTACTTTTATGTTCTGGGGCTATCGTACAGATATAATCATTTATGTTGAAAATTAGGTTCGTTTTAACGATTATATCCGTACGACGTTCTGGATTCCAAAAGTAGATAATTTATAAGTTAAACTTGTATGTTATCTCACCCACGCTTTCTTACAAGTTTGTGTGGGATAACAAAGATGTAATTATGCAAAAAAACGATAAATACTGGTGGATTGCTATCGTAGTAATAGTTTCTACATTAATAATGTTAATGTTGCCTAGATAATATGATACCTAATTTCCATCCCCAAACAATATTCAAAAAGCAAGTAGATGAAGAGGCTGAACAATATCTTATCCATGGACACGAAGAAGTGATCAAATTCAAAAGAAAAAAACAACTAATGAAATATATTGATCCAAGTCCTAAAATAGATAATGTTCATTACCCAAAATCATCTCTTGATCGAAAGAGTATGACTGTTAAGACAGCATTATACGCATTTTTAAGAGAATTAAGACCATGACCAAAGATAATGTTCCGGTAGAATACCAAAACCAATTAGAACTTTACGAAGATGACACAGAAATATTAGAAGATAACGAAGAAGACGAATATGGCGACTAAAATAATCACAAAAAAGCAAAAGGCAACAAATCGACATTGGAAAAACTTTGTAGATAAAGCATACCTTGGCAGTCACAACTTAGAGACTGGCGAAGAAATGTTATTAACTATAACAAAATTTGAAGGTGAGGAAGAAGTTAAAACAGCCGATGGGGCCAAAGTTAAGCAAGTTTTATATTTTAAAGAAGATGTCCCAAAGATGATCATGAATATCACTAATGGGAATACTTTATCGGCTTTATATGGGACCCATCCAGATGGTTGGATAGGCAAACAAATTTTGGTCTATGCTGCATCCGTCAAAGCCTTTGGTAAGACACAAGACGCTCTTAGGATAAGAGATGTCAAACCGCAAACAAATGTTGATGTGGGGCAATATACGAGCAAATTAGCCCTGTCTACAAACTTGGTAGAATTGGGAGAGAATTGGAAAGCATTACCACGTTCAGCTCAATTAAATAAAGATGTCGAATCTTTTAAGAATCAATTAAAATTAACTTTAAAATAGTATGAAGATTTTAAATTTAGAGCAAGGATCACCCGAATGGATAAAAGCTCGAAGTTGTATGGTTACAGGAACCAAATTAGATGATGTGATGGGCTCTTCATTGGCCCGAGTACAACTTATATCAGAATTGATTGCAGAAGAGGCTACAGAGCAAACTAAGAGCTTTAAAGTTACATCTGAGATGGAACGTGGAACATTGGAAGAGCCATTTGCAGTCAAAGCATTTGAAACTAAGACTGGTAAAAAAATTGATAAATCTGTTGGGTTTTGTATTTCTGATGAATTTCCTTGGTTTGGATTTTCACCGGATGGATTTATTCTTGATACAGTTAAAAATAAATACACCGAAGGTATTGAAATTAAAAACCCAGATACTAAGACTGCTATGTTTTATCGCCTAACAAATATGGTTGGGATGAGAGAACTTGGGCTTGGAACATTTAGTAAAACTACAGATGGATTTACTCCATCATCAAAAAATCCTTTCCTTGGCATCCCTGCTGATTACAAGTGGCAAGTGGTGGCCGGATTTCTAGTTAATCAAGATCTTGAAAAAATGAGTTTCCTAGTTTACGATGCTCGAATTTTAGATGATAACCAAAAGCTTTATGTTGTTGAAGTATTCCGAAACAATGAATTATTGCAAGAGGCTATGGCCGAGGCTCGAACTGCATTAATTAAATTCAGATCAGATTGGTTGAAGTGGAGAGATATTATATTACCAAGTAATTTTTAAAAATATGATTTGTCCAAAAGATAGAACACAAATGGTAAATTTTACTAAAGAAACAACTAAAAAATTCTATGGAATGGCTGTCACTGGGGGTCAAGCTTTTAAAAACATTACCGAAATAGTGCCATTACCCAATGGAGGAATTGCAACGGATGAATTATATGAAACTTGGTATATTTATGAATGTCCTAAATGTGGTCGTAGAGTTAAAGAAGCATATCGATGTGAATTGTTGGATTAAAAAATATGATAACACCAATACACAAAATTGATCTATATATCACTGCGATACATGATCCCCATGACATCGAAGAAATTAAAAATGCTATCCAAAACCTATTAGAAGATTACGGAATGGTATCATTCGGAAAATGTGAAGTGAAAGATGCCGGAGAATGGCACGATGAACATAAACTAAACCATGTCAATACTAATGTCGCAAAGTATTACGAAAAATTAAAATAATAATTTATGGAAAACAAAGATTTAGAAAAATTTGATCCTAGTGTCGCTGAACTAACCAAAATGGTACTGGCAACAAAAGGAATAACTGCAACTGATTTAAAAGACAAGGCCCAATTAGCTATCGTTCGTGAAAATCGTATTGCTCTTAAAAATGCCCGAGTTAAGATCACTAAAATTGGTAAAGATCTAAGAGATGATGCCAATAAATTCGCCAGTGCTGTCATTGCTAAAGAAAAGAGTTTAATTGCTATTATCGAACCAGAAGAAGATAGACTTGAAGCAATTGAAGAAGAGGCCAAAGCTTTAATTATTCGTGAAGAGCGATTAGAAAAACTACCGGCTAGAAAAGAAAGATTAACTGCTATTGATAATCGTACTAAATGGGCTACTGATGATGAACTATTAGAGATGGATAGTACCCAATTTGAAACCTTTTTTAACCAATGTGTTGCTGAGAATAATGAAAATTTGAGGGTCCAAGCTTTAGAAGAGCAAGCTGAAAAAGAAAGAATTGCTAAACAAGAGCAAGACGAAAGAGATGCCAAAATCAAAGCTGAACAGGATAAAAAACAAGCTGAATTGGATGCTAAAGAAAAGAAAATAGCCGATGAACGAGCTAAAATTGAAAAGGAAAAATTGGAGATAGCTCATAAGAAAGAAGTTGAAGACGAGAAAAAAATTACAATCCTCGGTCGCCCTATTACCCTTACTGATGTACTTTTGGCGATAAATAAATACGATGAGCAAGACGGAGTAGATATTCCCGACAAAAAGTTTGAAGATGTAATGTGGAAATGGGATTGGGATAAACCCTACGACGATCAAAGCCAAGAAACTAAAGATTTTATCGGTAATATTTTAGGGGTTAAATAATATGAATTGGTTTAATCTTAAAAAAAATGTTTGCCCAAAATGTAACAAAGATTTTATGGAGGGTTTAATGACTTACCCGACAGACAGTGGGCAAACACTGGCCCATCCTTGTGGTTTTAAAATCAGTGAGCAACGGTTTAAAGAAATCGTATCGGGAATGGTCGATGGTGAATTAGAAAATAATCGATGCGAATAATTATGCAAAACATACTCAAAAAAACAAAAAGAATACTATTCATAATTTCAAATGTTTGGAAATCTAGGCCCCGACTGGGGCGACAAACAATAAACCAAATTATTGAATACTGGCGGTACTACATACCGAGAATTATTATCAGAATATTTAATGGTGAAAAAAAATAACATGGAAAAATATAAAAGTGATTACTTTGACTTATTATTACTCCTTGAATCAAAACAAAAAGAGCTTAGTGATATATTCCTTGGTTCAGATTTTCTTGATGATGCAATAGATAAGCTATGGGATATTATCATTGATGATTATCAAATAAGTAAACAAAATGATTATGCCCTTGAATTATTATCGGATTTTGGTTGCAATAAAATTAGTAAAACAAGATTGGATAAACTTCTTCGTGAGGAATCTGATCCGGAGTTTTAAATATCATTAATTAAAAATAAAAGCTTTTAAAAATTCATCAGATCACCCACGATGGAAAGGTAAAAAAGCATCTTATCGTGCGATACATGCTTGGGTAGTAAGACATTATGGCAAACCTACAAAATGCGAAGAATGTAAAAAAAATAACCTTTACGGACACGCAATACACTGGGCAAATGTCAGTCATAAATATATAAGAAATATACTAGACTGGAAAAGATTATGCTCATCGTGTCATGGTAAATTTGATAAAGAAAAAAGAGCTGAAAAACATTATGGAAAAACCAATCAAACAATATAAACAACGGACAAATGCCCAAAATCGGAGCTTGCATAAATACTGCACCGAGGTGTCCGACCTATTAAAAGAGCATGGTATTCCAATCGCTGTTTTCTTTCAAAATGTTGAAGTTGATCCAACAATGGAAACAGTCAAGACATTATTCCGATCAATCGCCAAAACAAAATTTGGTAAAGATAGCACTGCTGATTTGAATACTATGGAATTGCAAGAATGTTACGAAGAAGCTAATCGTCATATATCCCAATGGGGTATACATGTCCCATGGCCCTCTTATGAAGAATTAAGCCTTATGGCAATTAAAGAATAGTATGGAACTACATAAAGTTGGTACAAAAATTTATAAGAACGCACGTCATGGTGGTGGGGAATATGTTGTTATTGGGCATGTTAATTGTAGTAGATGTAATGAAGTTACCGAAGAAAGGGAAGTGATACAGCCATCTAAAAAACATAGACAAGCTGGTGGTTACTATTACCATTTTGTATGGTGTTGGAATTGTGGATTATTTGTTCCGGATCTAAAGTCGAGAGTTAATTTAAAAGAAGTTCCTAATTTTATTAAATAAAATGGATAAATACATAGAAAAACCAACGCAAGAGCAACGCATATTAAAAATATTGACAGATGCAAATGGTCAATATGTTGATGGTATGAAGTTCTTGCATTTAGATAAACCTATAACGCAATATCATGCCAGAATCTGGGGACTACAACAAAAAGGCTATGAAATTGAAGGTCGTTTAGTAAAAGGTAAAAATTGGAAAGAATATCGTTTAATTACTAAATAATTTAAAACTTAGTATATTCCATGCTGGGTAAGATAGAGTATCCAGCGTAGAGTATACTAAAAAAATTATGACTGATGAAGAAATAATCAACAAAGCAATCGCCAAGGCTAAATTAAATGGTTGGGATGAAACAATGCCAAAAGATTTTTTTACACTTGGAGCAGTTGGCCTAATTTTTCAACATAGCTTTGCAAAGGCAATTTTTGGGGATTCTATTGTCCCATTTGTTGAATGTAAAGATTTGTTTGATCATAATCGGATCATTGCAGTGATCACCATGCCGGCTTGGCAAGCGGAGATACAACGGATGGCATTAGAAGAAAAACCATTACAACACTTAGCTAAATTTTTATAGTATGCCACAAGACCCGAGAATGAAAGCAAAGGCAGATTTAATGATTGATATGAATAGTAAAATACTAGATCATAGAAAAATTTTTGATATGTCGATGAACGCTATCTTAGAAAATTTAGAACATAGTAATAATCCATTAATTGCACTAAATTTAACAGATAAATCCTTGATTAATGATAAAAAATAGTATATAATAGACAAATATGATTGATGAGAAACACATAAATTTAAATACGTTTTATTCACCACAAGATGTTATTGACATGGGTATATTCCCATGGAAAAGCCGAACGACGTTTATTAAAATCCTTAGCCAAAAAAGATGGCAAGCTGTATTTAATCCAATTATTGAACAAAAAACTGAAAGAAAAAGACATTATATCAAAGGTTCAGATTTGGTTAAATTTATGAAAATGCATAAAGAAGGCAAACTAAATTAGTTCGATCTCTGTCCTTGGATTTTCTTTGTCATAAAATTTTTCAACAGTAGCCTTTCTTATTTGGCTATCATCCTCCCAAACAATTCCAGTTAATGCATCCATAGATAATTTGTGAAAATTATCCCAGTCGTACTTTCTTTTAGTTCCAAAATATATCTTGATATATAGTTCCAATTCGTTCCCGATTGGCTTACCCTTATATTGTTGTTTCGCTTGCCATCCATAATCTTCTTTCAATGCCCGAGCTTTTGGAGATAAAATCCGCATATTAGCTCTTATATTGTAGTAGCAATTATTTGTAGAGATTGGATTACCTTTTAGAATTATTTTCATCTATATATAATAAAACAAAACCCGCCATTTGTGGCGGATTCAGAACCCTGTCTACACTTGGTAGATGGGGTTATTTTGTATGGATCGGTGATCCACCTAAACGACGTACTTGGCTCCCAAGTGTCTCGATCTTTTGATGAGATTTTATGTTTCCGTAAATTGCTATAATAATACCAATCACTTGAAATATTCCATCCACTAAACTACTTAATTGTTCAGTCCCACCTAATTTATCAGCAATTCCAATTGCTCCAAGAATTGTGATGATTATACCAGCGTATGTTTTATATCCTTCCATAAATTTAATTAATTAATTATAATACACGACCTTTATAAATATGCTTTGACCTTGTTCCAGTAAGCCACTGTTGCCGGTTTTTTATCTCCGTTAGGTCCTCCATTCCAACGTCGTGCTTTAATTTCATTACTTTCATCATTTGCATGGATTTCCATATATGCATCAAATATTTCTTGGGATAACTTTAAATCATTTAAACAATCCTCAGCTTTATATTTAGTTTTTGCATATCTATTCACATCATCTACGCAAGGCTTTCTTATTTGTAGTGGGCCATAAGCTTTATTAGTTAAATTCCTATCCCCAATTAAACCCAAAGTATTATTACTCTCTACCATTGCAATGGCCTCAACTAATGTCATTGGGCCGTTTAATGCTTTACGTGTTGCCGGTCCGACAATACCAATTGGATCAATACCTTTCATTGTTTGATACTTTTGGACGGCAGTTTTTGTTACTGGACCAAAATAACCAGTAATTGCATATGTGTAACATTTTTCTTTTGTTAAACGTTCTTGCAATTTAGTGACATCGTAACCTTGCATTCCAATATTTAAATTTTTAGTAAATCTGTATTCCTGTTTTTTAACATCATCAAGTATTGGTTTTGGAATACTAGTAAAAGCAATGATGTCGGTTATATTATCTTTATAGTCATCCCAAGCCATCTCAAAACACCCCTGTTGCACCCTAGAATCGGCTAATCCGGCAACATAACCAATCCAACGGATAGACCAACTATTTTGTCCCATAAGCTTGTTCTCGGCTAAATTAAAGCCATTTAAGACCACGTAATGCCGTCCTATAGACTGCAATACTCGCATTATTTTCCCGATAAACCAATTATAGTCAACGGCTACAGATGCAGTGATAGCTTTGTTTTGAAATATCGCTTGGCAAATAGCTATAAAATCTGGTGATACGAAAGCATACCCACCTAATTTATTCCTTTCTCGACTTGCTTTTATGATCATTGGATCTTTAGTTTGAACAGCTTGAACTGTAGCAATTCCATTTTTAGTAGCTACTCTAGCCCCAACAGATGGATATGTTCCATTAATTTCTGGAATACCATCTTCTAATTTACATTGATCATATAAATCGTCATCAGATAAATCTATAAATGGTTCACCTTCTGGGGTTAAATACAATTCGGCAATCTTATGAATTGCACAACCAACACATTTCCCTTTACTGCCTTGATCTTCGACTGGGGGCATATTTGTTAAATAATAGCTCGGTAATGATACCGGACTTTGAAATGTAGCTAATGCTATATTTCGATGATCTTTTGGACTTTCTAATGCCCCTAATTGATATTTAGGAACACTTGAATTATTTGAGAATAGCTTTTTTATAAAATTAAACATATGAACTAATTATACACTATTTATTAAAAATGTTAATAAAAAATTTCCATACTTGGGCCCAGATATTATTAAAATTGTTATCATTGAACTTTATGCCCATTTGCTTATAGTTCTCAACAATTTCTCTTGAAATATCCTTAAACATAAACTGTCCGAATGGAGTAAAATCTCTATTGACTACAGATCTTGGGAAATAAAATCGACCGCCATCACCAATATCTGTACCATTTGATAATTGAGCAACTAAATATGGCTCGCCATTAATTATTTTCTGGCCATAGATTTTAAATGCATGCCCAAATTCTCCGGCTGTTTCTTTTTCATCAATAACCCCATCAATAGAATCTGTCCAAGATGATCTCCACATAGCACCAACACCAAGAGAGCGTTTCTCATCTCTAAATTGCCATAATGCGGTACGGATATTATCAAAAGTATCATATCTCCCACTAACCTTAAAATATGTCTCCTTCTTGTGTTTTAGGGCCATTGGGGTCAATTCTATCGGCCAAGTAGCCGGATCTAGCATCTTTTCACGTGAAACACCTTGGAATCCTTCATTTCCTTTAACCGGTAATGATCCGAATATAGTTGGGACTTTAAATGCGGTTCGTAAATCTGCCCCCCATGCATCATCACCCATTAATTGTTTAGTCTTGAAAAATTGAAATTCTGGGAGTAATTCTTCGCCTTCTTGATCTTCGGACACCTCAGTTACAGTATATGCTGAACAATAATCTGTATTACCTTGATCTTTCATTTTGATTGGCTCAGCAACGACAAAATCAATCAGTGGTACTGATTTAATATCTATTTGTTTAAATAATGCACCAAGCGAAAAATCTCGCTTGTCTTCTGGCAAAGGGGATAGACCTGTGAAACCTAAATTTTTTATATCCCTGTTTTCCATTTTAGCTATTCATTATCTTTTTTAATTGCATCAATTTCACGTTTTTCTTTCTGCATTAATAACCCGAGTATTTTCTTTAATGTGCTTTCTATGCCTTTAATAACGGCTGTAATTGCGTCTTGTTCATCAATACTCTTATCTTTAGCACGAATTTGTATAATATTCCCGATAATACTATACCCCTCAGCTACAATGAAAATTGATAGTGTTACTTTACCCAAAGAACCTAAATCAATTCCAACACCTTTACCAACAAGAATTACAACAAAAGGGATAAGGATCAACAGCAGTTTTGCTGTTACCCCTATCCAAAACATCCGGCTTCTAATTCTTTCTCCCACAACATATTCCCTTAATATTGCTGTTATAATATCTAAAACTATTAAAACACAAAGTATCGCAACAAGCTCTTTAGATACTCCAATGTATGTAAAAAGTGGGACTAATAGAGCATATGAGACTGTTTTGCAAATTTTAAATATTTCCATGGTATTATTTTGCTTTTAATGTTTCATTAAATTGCGTAGTTTGATCTGGGAAAGATACTACAATAAAGTTTTCAAGCAAAATAGCCCTTTCAGCTAGGTACTTTATGGTATTAAATAGCCGTATTTGGTATCGCACAAAAAAGAATAGTCCGGTCGCTAAACCTAGTGCTAACAGCGTTACTAAAATAATTTTTGTTATTTTTTTCTTCATAAAATATAATTAACTATTAAATAATGCGTCTAATTCACTCTCTTTTGTTAAAAATGAATCAATCTTTGATACCTTTAATTCCAACAAAGTTTTTTATCTTTAGCTTGCAATAATGATGTTTCAAGTGAATTTATCTCCCCTTCGATACTGCTAATTTCGCCTACTAGATCACCCCTTTTTTCTTTTAGTGTTTCACTTATTGTGTCCATATATATTTATATATTAATTAATAATTTATCTAATTTCTTGCACTTGGAAGTCTGACCCTACCAGGACACTACTTGCTGTACCATTACTTGCGTTTTGAGCAAATTGCACTGTTAATGTCCCAGAAGCATTACATTGTATGTACCCAGTAATTTCTATAAGTCCTGCGGTTGCTGTGGTTACCCCCCCGACCGCAGTTGCTAGTGCTGTTGCTCTTGTTTGAGTTGCTACACCTGCATCCATTGTTACACCCTCGTAAATAATAGTAGTTGCTGTGGCTGTACCTGCAATCGCTGCTTTCACACCACCTGCTACATTTGCAGTTGTGTAAAGAGTAGCTTTGAATTTGTAGAATTTACCAGCGTTCAAACTTGCTGTAAGACCTGTTACGTTTGCAAGAGTAGTATCACTTGTTTTAT
>JACCDG011416515.1_pt1 | contig 39020 bp, 52 predicted proteins | sample 7442471 | NCBI WGS metagenome assembly JACCDG01 (sample SAMN15323444, study PRJNA562643) | freshwater metagenome | isolation source: river surface water | place: USA:Blue River Watershed | collected 2017-08-17 | reverse complement strand
GGGATATAGTAAGCTACTATTGTAGGGTCTGACTTAGTGGTATTTCATAGGGCTATATCTGCATCTACTTCTGCTTGTGATAAGGCTTTGTTTCGTACGCAAGCGTGGTAGATATATTTGTTACCTGATGATGGATTACCTCCTCCTATAGCGTTGTCTCATACTAACCAAGTAGATCAAACAGTAGTAAATGTAGCTGGTCAAGCAGTGCCTCATACGTTCTGCAATGTTCAGTTTACATAATAGTAAAACTTAGCATCTGCAGCGACCCATACCAAGTATAGATCATACAAAGTATTGAGTGTACTGGCATAGTTGACATCTACTGTAGTACTTCATCTCACAGTAAACCTGATAAAGTTACCTGTGGGATTAGATATACAAAATCAAAACCTTGATCAGAATATTCATGTGCTGTCTGAGACAGCATTAGATATTAATTTGACTCTGGCTTTTATTGTGAAATCTGTAGCTTGAGTAAATGTAGGCGTCGCTCATCATAAAGCTTCCGCTCTACTTCAGGTTCAAGCAGTTGCATTTCTATTTCAGTTTATCCAAAAATAACTACCATCACTGTCACTTGATACACTCACATTTCAATATACATTCATATCATATCCTGTTCTACCTATTGTAGTATCTCAGGCTATATAGTCATTTACGCCATCAAAAGAATAAGCCAAAGCCCTCCTTCAAGGTGCTGACGATCTGGCTCTATTGAGCAAAAACCATAACATTCATCAATCTGATTTCATACACAACTATTAAATTATAAAGATTGTATTGCTTTTTCTAGTATTCATTTTAAATCATCAGGTGAGTCAATTATGTATTCTACTCTATCGACAAACTGAGTTCACTTTCAGGCAAAATACTCCTTAATCTCTTCATCTGTTTTTCAATCTTCTTGCATTTTCTGTGCTTCTTGTGCGTGCTCGTCAAGTTCTTTTACTTTCTCAGCTTTGTTTTCTACTTCAAGATAAAAGTTTGTACCGTTGAATAAGAACTGCATATCACTGTTATTGATGCTTACTATGTAGGCAGGGTAAACACATCAGTCGTCTTGTGGTGGAGTCTTTCTGAATTCTACTGTTCAAATCTTGTTAATGTAAAAATAGGCTTTTTTTTCTCAAATTGATACAATCTTTTTCATAGGGGGGATATAAAATGTAAATAGAGAACATGTTCTCTTATTGCTGTGCCCCCCATAGCGAAACACAGCAATAAGAGGGTGAGTTCCCTCACCTCCTCTTAGATTAGTCCAAAAGAATTTCAACTTTAACCATTCTTTTAGCGTTATCGTTGTATGTTTTAACACCGTAAAGCATACCATTTTTAACGTAGTTTCCAAATTGCAATGGAATTCTAGTAACTTCGATACTAGGCATCTTTTGAGCAATAAGAGTAGTACATTTATTTCTTACTCAGAATACATTCAATTGTTTTCTAAGTGTAGTAGTCCAAACATCACCACCAGCAGTCAATGTTTCAGAAACAGTTAATTCACCAGCTCCCTTTGCAGTAAGCGTGAGTGTATTGCCTGTAGCATCATTAACAGCGCTGATATTTGCTAAGAATCTAGCTGAATTGACAGCAGACAAAGCAACACCGTTTGCTGTAGTAGTATCAGGAGCGTTGATAAGAGTTGTTAAATTGAGTCTTGAAGCGTCAGCATCAGCACCAATCAAAACATTACCAGCAGTTGTTCCGATAGACCCAACAAAAGTAAATGTTACACCTTGGATAGTTACTGTATCATTTGCTGTTGGATTAGTTGCCAAAGCAAGCACGGCAGTACAAGTAAGATTGTTAGTAGAATACAATTTGTATCCACTGATCTTATTGAAGTAACCATTTTGAGCTACATCATCTCCGAGGTCTGTTACTTTAGCTCCATAGTAGAGAGTAATAACATCTTCGAATCTTGGAGAAACTGCAGCCACAAGGTCTGTATCGTACACGTTCAATAATCTCAATTTCTTAGTTGCAGCACTTACCACATTAAGAACATTAGCAATTGTAAGTGGAATTCCTTGCCCAGCAGTTCCAGCAACAGTTCCATAGTCAACAGTAGATGAAGCGTTTACAACTTCATAAAGCACATCAGCATCCATTTTTTGTTGCATGATAGTACCGTATTGTTCACCATAAGTGATTGCTAGACCATAAGCAGATTGAATTTCATCCCAATCGTTGATTGATATTACTTTACCGTACTGTTTGTCTACAGTGAGGGTCTCAGTAGTATCAGACACGTCAGTAACTGTCATGTCAGTACCTCTTACAACAATGTCTGGAACATCAGCATCTGTTATAGATGAGTAGTTTCTTTTGTATGTTTTACCATACTTTAGTTCAGATCTGAAAGAAGTATCAGCAATAACCATTGCTACTGATTTTTTCAAAAATACATCTTGTTGTTTTCTTGCCCAGATGTCGGCAAAATTAAATGAATTAGCCATAGTTTAAAATAAAATAGAATAAATAAAATTAAATTTGTTCTAGCTGGCTAAAGTGTCATTGATTCTTGTATTGATTCTGTAGGGTTTCTCGCTCTGCATCAGATAAGTCGCTAACAGTCTTTGGTTTGTCATCCAATATTCTATCTCAAATAAGGCTCCTGTCTTTTGCTTTATTAAGCTTGTCGATCTTTCAAAATCAGTACTCCTCAATAACATCTTCGTAAGCTAGTCATCTTGTTTGTGCTATCTCCTTGATAGCCTTCTCGTGCTTTCTCAGGTCTGGATTAACGGACATAAAGTCATTGAATCTTTGCTCAGATACAACAGTGTCTCTAAACTTGTTAAGCTCTGGCTCTAATACTTGACTTTTAATCCATTGTTTCCGTGCTTCTGAGTTGTCATCCTGTGGTTGCTCTTGATTGTTCTGTTGCTCTTGTGTTCTTCTTGTGAACTCAGTTTGCAAGTCTTTGTACCTTTTTTCCCAATCAATTTGGTTTTCTTGATGTCAGTCCGTAGGAGTCTGAAATTCAGGTGTTCCTTCTTCGGGTGTTGCCATTTGTAAGTGAATTTAAAATATAAATTAGTTGCCTTCCAGGAAGTCGAGGAATTCAATAGCTAAATTATACTTTGCCTGTAAGTAAGGGATTTTCTCTTTGGGAGTTTCCACATTGCTTAATCAAGACATAGCATTTTCAGCTTGTAACTCTCGATACTGTAGGACAAACTTATATCACTCATGTAACTTTAAAGCGCTTATACTAGCCTTTTGAGCATCATAATACTCTCAACTTTGTTCAACTGTTCTGAATAAAGAGAATAGTTTTTTGACATTCTTGCGGATAGATAGTAGCTTCATTATTGTATGGGGGATATAAAATAGTTTAACGACTTTACGGTCAAATGATTATTCCATAGGTATGTTTTGAGGTGCTCCAGTTGGTGCTTGTGGTTGTTGTATATTCATCACTCCAGCTCATCCAGCTTGCATCTGTTGTAGCATTGCAGTGTTATCATATAATCCCTTTATATCTGTATATGGGAAAGTTTGCATAACCTTTTCATATGTTTTCTTCATATTGATTGGCAATCAAGCTTTCTGATACTGTAAGGAGATATTTGATTGTGCTATTGCATCATTCCTTCTTGCTTCTTCGTTATCATAGCTACTAGAACCAGATTCTATTTGAATATCGTATCTCTCTACAGCATCCCTTAAGGCTTCCTTGTTTATCTCTCGGAAAGCATCTTCTTCTCCATTTACTTTTGTCTTTATATTCTCTGTCGCATTATCAAACTCAAACTGGAGTATCTTATAAGTTAATCTGACAAGAGATTCTTCAAAGTGTTTCCTTGTCTCACCAGTTACCGCATCTGTTTCAAAAGCTTGTATCTTTGCTCAGGTAGCTGTTTCAGTTAGTGATTGTTGTGTTGTTGGTGTGTTTGTATTTATTGTAAATGTAGCAGCTTGAAATTGTCTCTCTATATCGTTTTGCTCCTGGAAATATGATGGATGCAATTCGGGTAGTGGCAATTGGACTAGATTAGCGATAGCATCTTGTGCTGACTTGTTTGTTACTAAAAGATTTCAATGTCATTGGTTTATCTTTCTTGGGTCTATTCAGCTTATAGGACTTCGTACATAATCGGGCTTCAATAACTTATTTACATATTCACTAGCTCTGTTCTTTTTCCAATTCATTTCGTCTTGTAGTCACAAGATAGGTTCTAAGTAACCAGTTGCTAGGAATGTTTCTGTATCTTCAAACACTCTAAAGTCTTCAAATGGTATAGTTGTAATCTCTTTAGCGTAAACTAGTAATACATCGTCAACAGTCCAAAACTCATATAGTCTTTCATTTTTGTATCAGTCTTTTTCTGCATTTTCTGATAAGTCGTAATATCAGTAATAACATTTTACATCAAGTGTATCGGCTCTCATTATCTTACCTCATTGTGGTGTTATTCAGGTTATACTTTGTATTCTTGCCTTGTACTGATCAATTTGTTCATTGCTATTTCATCACATACAACACTGAATTAGCTTGTCAACATTCATATACTTGCTTCTGTTCTGTGTGAAGTAAGATAATCTAACGTTTTTTGACACATCTATGATACTTGGCATATCTTCTAATCTTGTGTATCTTGGGTCAAAGTATATATCAGTATATGATTTGATATCTATTCCAGTGTACTGCTCGTATACATTCTCTTCTATTTTATCGACTACTATTGGTTTTTCATTTCACATCTCGTCGTATTCAATCTCTTCTTCTCTCTTTTTAGTTCTTTTAATACGATACTTTGGTGTAAGCTTAGCAAAGCATAATCAATATCTTATTCATCATCTTGCTCGTAGTCTTAATGATTCAATCATATCTTGTTTTTTGTATATCTCACAGAGCCTATCTTCGACTGACTTGGTGAGTTCTGAAATATCAATCTCTGCATTTTCAATATAATCATCTGATTTATAGTTTACTATTGGCTTAGGTTGTTTACTCATTATCCTTGGGACTATTCTATTTTCTATCTCGTGCATCTTGTTAACTTTAAATACAGTTTGCCAGTCTTGTGTTTTAACATCAACAAAAGTACTAACTCATTGATATATGTTAGTCATTCTTTCTTTTCGTTTTGTTGTTTGGTCTTTATAATACGAAAAGGTGTTTAACACTTGCAAGACGATTTCTGACTGTTTTGCTTCCGATAGTTTTTTCATTTAAAGTATATTTTAATTTAAATCATTACTGGTTCTCCTGTTGCTCGGGATATTTCAAATCAAGGTCTAAAAGCTTTATTATTCGGCTGTAGTTCGTACATACTGTATAGCATTTGTTCAGAATCTATAATGTCATCGTGTTTACCTCTTGGGAATCTTTTCAGCTCTAGTTCTAATTCGTCACACTCTCCTTGCTTATGGTATATCAGTCAGTTTCTATACAAACTTACAAGTTTTCTTATTTTGCTTAATTTATCCCCTGTTTGTCTTATCTCCTCAATATTAGCGTATAGTCATCTTTTGTTCATTTCTGAAGTAAGGAATGTTAGTATCATACTTTGTGCTTGGAATGCTTCAATTCCTACTTTCTCAGGGCTTCGCTTTCTAATATGATATATTATCTTATCTTGCATCACATCAGCTGTCATCCTTCATGCTGTTACCTCCAGTATATACATTCTATCCTCAACAAATCAGGCTGTTATTATACTTGTTTGGTCGTTCTCTTGTCATTGTTTAAATGCTGGGTCCACTGCTGTAAATATTCTTAGATTGCTTGGAGTTGGCAGAGATTCTGTTCAATGATATCTGAACCATTCTTCGTGGAATTCTTGTGTGTCTTTATTGGTTGGTTCTTGTTGATATTGGCTACTGAATGCTTGCCTATCCTGTCTTTTCAATTGTTGTAGAATATCAACTGGGAACCTCTTAGTAAAAAATGATTCTCATTGCTTTCTATACTGCTCATCATCTTCTGCAATAGCTTTAATTATTAGCTTCTCTCGTTTTTCTCATTCTCAGCTCAATTCCTGTTCTATTAGATGTCAACAAAGATCATCATCATGTAATCTCTGCATTATTATTATAACAGCTCAATCTATTTTATGATTTAGTCTGCTCTTTAATGTGTTGTGGTAATTATTATTCACTCCTGTTCTAACCACATCACTCATAGCATCATCAGGCTTAAGCGGGTCATCAATAACCATTATATCACACCCTTTTCAAACTATTGTACCTGTAGATCAGCTTGCATAATATTGTCATCATTTTGTATTCTCTCGGTGTTGCTTGGTGTTTTGGTCTTCTTTGAGCTCTGTTCTTCTTGGGAATATTGATAAATAAGTATCAGATTGATATATTGCTCTGCAATCACTAGAGTTGTCTTGAGCTAATCAGCTTGAGTAACTTATTCACATAAACTTTAATCAGTTGCTCTTTCATAAGCATCGTGCTGGGAATATTCTACTTACAATTTCTGTCTTTAGGCTTCTTGGTGGTATATTTATCATTAGTCTTTTAATCTTTCCATAGTATACATCCTCAAGCTTATCACATATTGCTTTAATATGCCAGTTCTCGTCAAGTTCTTCTTTCTTTTCTGTCTTCCAGTAGTACAGTAAGAAGTTATAAAGGCTATTTCTTTGAGCTTCGTGCCTTTCTTCCAATATTCTGTTGGCCACTTCTCTTTCCGCTTGTTCTTTTGTTATCATATTTTATGGGGTGGTAAATGGGGGTTCAAAATACTCTTTAGATAATTGTGATAGTAGTTGACTTACTTTCATAGTACTTTTGGTTTAGGTAAATTTTTGTTAGTATCCAAAACAGATTTATTATATATTACTACATGATATCAGAACGGTTTCTTTATCTTAACTCAATCTATTCATAACTTATTAGCTACATCCATAAATCATTTTACATCCCTTCTATTAAATACATCAGCCCAAATATTTATTAGTTGATCATGTGGCGTATCTCAATCTACTAAACTATCGATAGCTTGCTCCAATCATCTATTTATGTTTTCATCTCGGTTTTGTGCTATATCTATTTTTAAGTCTTGGGGTAGTTTTTTTATTACACTACTTATTTGCGATCTAGTCAACTTTTTACTTGTGTCATCTATTATGTTAGCTGAATCGCTAACTAATCATTTTATAACCTTGCTTCCGTATCAGTTGGCTTCGCTTGAAGAAGATGTAAAGTAGATTCAAGGTCATTCAGCTGCAACTTTTCAAATATCCATATCATTAGAAAATTTATAATCTGCATTCAGCTTTGTATAGTCATCTACCTCTCATCCATGATATATAAAATCTTTTATGATTGGGTTCTGTTCCATAACTTCTTTACCTAGTTTAGGTTTAACTCAAGAATCCCACTTAACTTTAGGGGACAGTCTGTTAGATACTGGATTTCTAGCTCTAACCATCTTCAATATCTCTGCTTCTCATCACTTAGGGATCTCAGATACTTTAGATATTCACATCTCTTGAAGTACTCATTTTAGATTACTTCAGTATGATTTGCTTGTAGGTGACTTCTCTATCCTTTCTAGTTCTGATAATGCTTCGCTTGCTTTACTATCTATAGCTGATACTTTTATCTCTTCAGATGATAGCTTCTTGAAAATAGGATATTTGCTCCTATCATACATCTTACCTCATATCTCTATTTTAGGTGACATTCAATAGTAAGCATTAGTTATTGGTCAGATCTCTGTTTCATAAACAGTTCATCTATTTAATCATCATAATGGCTCTGTTGGTCACATCTTTTTATACTCTTTGCTTGAGTCTAGTTCTAATAGTCTATTGAATGTATCCACTTTAGGCTTAATGTCGATGACTTTTGGTGTTACAACTTCATTTATTTTTGGCTTGGGTGCTTTGTACGGTTGTCAAATAACCCCTGTTTCTCTGATAACAGGAGGTGTTTTTGGTTGTGGTTTAGTGTTGCCTAGTTGTCATTTACTTCATGGGAAAACTATCGCTCAATCTTTAAGAGGTAAAGCTTTCATATTATCGATTTCTGCATTTATCTTTTTATTTATTGATCATACCAAATCGTCATTCAGATTAGAAATCGAATCATCGATAGAGTTATAGGTCATAGAGTTATTAACAACATTAGAAAGAGCGTTGTCACTATTTTTACCAATAGCATTTCATAAGATAGAAACTAAATAAGTCTTTTCTTGTGGTGTCATCTTAGACATCAATCATCCTGCTTTTTTTAATAGCATTCAAGCATTAGTTTTGATTAGATTACTTCATAGCATTTGACCTCATAAAAAGCCTGCTAATCAATACATTACTCTTTCTTCTGGTGTATCTCATTGCGTAGCTCAGAATACACCTCATATAGCCCTAGGGGCAAATGGAGATAACATTTCTCTTACTGCATCAGTTTTACTCTTATAGTTTATAGAATTACTAAGTTGTTTTGCGACAGCAGTATCGCGATTAAGTGTTTTTATGTCCACACCAGCGCTTTCACCAGCTCACTCAATAAGTTTTCTTATATCCTGTCTTAGTCAGGCAAGGTCTGCCTTTTGTTGTCAAGCTCTAACATCTCCTGCAATTGTATATATTCATAAAAGGTCATCCATTGACTCTTTTACTTTCTGTGCTTCTGCTCGAGATAATCAAGTAGTCTCGTGCTTTTGTAGTAATGCGCTTAATTCATCTAGCTTAGCTATTTGACTAGCTGATTTTGGAGTTCATACAGCATCAATCATCTCTTCCAACGCTCATTTTATTGATGGATTTTTAACCGTTCACTGTAATTGTGCTACTGTGTCTTTTACTACTGATCTTGTTTTTGTAGCAAGATCATCTAGTTGAGTAACTATTGTTTCTTTAGATCATTTCACACCTCTCTTAGTCATCCAATCTGTAACATTTGCAACATCATCGCCGGTTTCTCTTAATGCTTTAGCTACATATTCAAGCTTCTTAGGATTCAATAATCAACTAAGATATACTTTATTCGCTAGTTTATCAACTCATTTTGCTATCGCTCATTTTGTTGCTTTAACGAGTGGTACAGCTCAAGGGATAACTGCTCATACTCCTGCGGATAATGCTAGCTCTCAAGGAGTAGATGTCCTTCATTCAGTAGCAAGATTATACTGTTCTTGTCAGATAGCTCATTGTAGTCATCATTTAACTATAGCACTTGCTACTGGTGCTTTCGCTGATATATTAGCTACTGCTGGTACTTTAGACAAAGCTCAAACTCATGTAGGCATAACTAAGGCTTGTCATATAGTTCACACTACATTTCAAGCAATACCTCAAACACTTTCTTTCTGCTGTGGCGTTTGCCAGTTTGTTATTTGATTAGCGATATTGTTCTCCTGTCATGCGTTTTGCAGTTGCTCAGGCGTAAGCTTGTCTTTACCAAATACTGGTCTTAATTGATTTCATACATACATTCAAGCTTTTTTTCATAAGTTACCATAGCTTGCTACTGATTGAGCTATTCAAGATCACAAATCAGTAATAAAATTTCATTTAGACTCTTGCGTATCTACTCCCTCAAAAGTATATCATCTTTCTATCAACTTCTGCATTGCTATTCTCTGTCATTCTCTATCTGGGATTTTGAGCATAACCTCCCTTAGCTTGTCTCTGCTTATTACTTTTCCTTGTTCTGATCAACTTTGAGGTAGTTGTTTTGGTAGAGATTTTATTTGTTGTGCTGTTTGTCAGATTGCTTGTGGTGTTGCTCATCACAACATAGGAGCACTGTTTATATTTGGAGCTCCAAATGGTGAGCTTATTCATCAAATCTTAGGAATACTTGATTGCATTGGTGTAGAAATGGCTTGTGGCTGTTGTGTTTTTTGATTTAAGAACGATTGCATTGGTGGTTGTGCACTTGGTGAAGGAATGGATGCTTTTTTTGTATTATTTGAAACTCCTTTTGCTGTACTTAATGCAAGATTAATCGGATTAATGGAGTTTGAGTTCAACATTAGTTTAAATCTAAGCTATCTAAAATAGAATCTATATCTTCGGTTGATGGAGTTTGCGTTGGCACTGCTGTAACCTTCTTATCATAAATTGAAACAATAGGCTTTCATTGTGCATCATTTCAAGCATTCTGATACATTGCCCTTACTGCATTTTCTCTTAATGCTTGTTTTTTCTTTATTGTTTCTAAGCTATCTCATACTTGTGGAAAGAATTGTTTATCGTACCTTTCAAATTCACTATCAGTTATAGCAGCTCAAGATTCTTGTCTAAGTATTCATGTAACAAATGCTTGTTTTAGAACTTCCAAATCTTTTTGTTTATCGGACTTGGCAAATTCAGGAGCTTTATCTTGAAACCATTGTCATACTACTGACCTATCGACAAATGTTTCTTCAAGTCATAAATCTAACAATTTCTTTTGTGCATCTTCCATTTTTTGTGCAAAGGATAGTGATTTTTTGGTGAACTCTGTTGCCTTTGCTGGTAATTCAATATTCTGCATATTTATGTTAGTGTCTGACTGCGCTCCTTGGGATTCCATAAATTTAAATATACTTGGGCTTTCTTTCTTTAATTGGGCTTGTTGGATAGATGATAGAGTGGCATCGTCTAAACTAGATACTTTTTGGTTTAAATATTGTTCTATTCAAGGGACATTGCCAGTTCACCACCTATTTAATGCTTGTTGCACTGTAAGATTTTGATAGCTTGGAGACTTCCAAAGTATGTTGTATGCTTTGAATCATTCAGCCAGATCGGGGAATGAAAAGTAACTTCATCCTTCGTTAGCTGGTCTTTGTGTACCTTTTTGAAATTGTATTCAAGCGTTAGTAAGTGTCTGTGCAAATGTGTCATTTCGTGTTATACCTGCTGGGTTATTATTCTTAGCTCGAGCTTGGTTTGGGTATTGACTTGCAAATGGTCTTGCGTCCATTCATGTTGTGCCTCAAGCTTGAACATAGTTGCCGCTACCGTCTGGCATATAAGTTGTTCAATTCACCGCTATTGGCTTGAAGTCTTTTATTGGTTGGCTTCACTCAACAGGAGCGTATTTTTCTCAATCCCGGAAGAATGCACCATTTGAAGTGTTTATTGTTGTTGGTGGTCACTTTGCTTTCTCCTCTGCTATAGCTTTCTTTGCTAGAGCTCATTGGTTTAATGCACTATTCATAAGCTTTGGATAAACAGCACTGAACTTTTCGTACAGATCTGTATTAAGGTTTCATTTATCGTCAATTAGTAGGTCTCACAATGCTTGTGCTTGTGCGGTCTCTTGCTCTGTAAGAGGTTGCTTACTCATGGCTTGTGTATTAGTAAGCTCAATCAAAGCTCAAAGTTTATCCTCTGTTGATTTAGCTTGTGCTATGTTATAATCGTTTACTTCTTTTGCATTTTGTATTTCAAAGTTAGCACTAGCAACATCTAGTTCTTGTATTTGAGTATCGTATTTATCTAGTTCTGCTTTTGTTGCTCAAGCTAGTTCTGCTTTGTATTTCTCTAATCTTGCAAAGCTTGCATCTCTCAATACTTGTCTTTGAAGTGTAAAGTTCTGTCAGATCTTATTCATTTGCTCTACTCCATAACTTGAATTAGCAACATCCCCTAAGATATATCATAAGGTGTTCTTTTCTGATTGTTGTTGTTGTAATAGCAAGTTATCTTGTGCTTCAACCCAACTAGCCTCTGCTTGTTGTTGAGCTTTCATTTGTTCAGCGTTAGATGATTCAAGCCTCAATTGTTCTTCACTTTTGGCTTGTTGCTTTTGGTCAATAAGCTCTGTGAGTGGATTTACAATCTTTGCTGGGGTTTGTAACTCTTGAGCTCTTTCTTGTGCTCTCATCATCATTAACATTTCATCCTTTCATACGTCTTTGCCTTGAGTGATATCGTATTGTGTACTTCTTATGTAATCGTTTAATCATTTAATATCCATTTGTTCTACCATAGAGTAGTTGGTAGGTTGGTATCACTGTTTTTGTGTTTGAGCAACTCTTTTAATTACAGGATTCTTTGTTGTTGCAACTGTAGGGGCTTTGTATCGGTCGTCAGGTCAAGCTTCAAATGGTGATATAAATCATCATCCTGCTTGTACTACACCGCTGTTGTCACCTATAGGGTTAACCATACCTCAATATCATTTATTACCTCAGTCTGCGTATTGTGTAATAGTCTTTGTCGTTGTTTTATTGATACTTGCTCAAGATGAATATCATCCCTTGCCTCAGTCTTGCTTTATATTTGGGTTTGCATCAATACTGGCTTGCGATATTCAAGTATTTCAAGGTGTATAACTTCACACTTGATCTCATCATCTAGCATTTGTATTGATATTATAATTACTTCCTGGAGCTTGTCTATTGCTACCAAAGGGATTCATATTGTAGTTTGGTGTAGGTAGTGGCGTTGGGTTGTATAAAAAACTTGATTGTGGTTGATTTTTAGTATTAGCAAGAGCCTGTTGCTGTCGATTTGGATTGATAGCGTTTATGTTGTATCAGGGTTGGTTTGGGTTTGTTATTGCCATAGTTTATATTATTCAAATAAAGTTGCTACTATGTTCATTGTCGAAGAAGCTGGTGAGCCTATCTTTGTTCGTGTTATTGTAAACGTTGTTGATGATACTGCACTGACTACTCCTGTATGATTTCCTACGCATTCAATACTTGAGGTTATACTTCTTGATACCGTTGCTCCGTTGCCGTATACACAATAGTCTTTTCAAGATACCCGTGTTCCGTTACTTTCCACATCTTGAATATTTTTCATTGAAAACATTATACACCTTGGAGCTGCTCAAAGATTATGATTATAAGCTACTGCTCCAGACGCTGTGCTTATGTCTCTTGTTAGGCTAACCGTGTCAACTGCTTTATTCGGTATTGGTAACACGTTTTGTATCACCATATTAGTTCAGTCGTAAACGAGTGACACAACTTGTCCTGCTATAATATCATTTGTAGTAGGATCAGCTCCTGTTTGTGTTTTTATGCTTTTAGCTCATAATCAGTTTATATTTATAGTACAAGCCCCAGTATTAGCAACATCAGTCTTGAATCTTATTTCTTGTCCTGTTGTATAAGCTGCTAGAGCCGGTGTCATTGTTACTACATAAGTGTCGTTTCCTGTGGCACTTGCACCCGCGTATAACCGTTCACCTCTTTGAATAGTTGTAGCCATTATGTCTGGTGTAGCTGTTAATGGTCAAACGCTTCAACTAGCTGTTCATGCTGTGTTCTCTGCTTGTGTTGCTAATTCAGTCCCTCATAGCGATGTCGTAGTTGATGCCGGAGTTGCTCCTGCTGTAGCAAAGGTTGTCCGCGTTCATCATACATATTGATTTAACACTGCTGTTGTAGAGTTATATATAATCATACCGTTAGCTGGACTTGCTAACGCATCTCTTTGTGCTGTTGTCAATGATTTAACTGTTAAACCGCCAGTAGTAGTCCCAGTAAATGTTATATCAATAAATGATTTTGTTCAAGCTGTGTTGAACTCATTAGCGATCGCCTCTCGGTTAGCGAAAGCATCTGATATTCTAACGACTGCACCTATACTATGTGATTGTTGTGTGTATGCTAATCAAGGTCATTTGTTTACTGTGATACTAGAACAGTTTAACGTTTTGTTCGCACTATTGTAAGAATCCATTATGAATGCTTGCTCTTTACTTGTACCAGGGTCAACAGTTACTATTGTGAAAGAACTACCAGGCATAGTGAAAGAAGGTGGAGTTTTTACATAAACAGTTCCTATCGCTCAGTTTCGAGCTTGCGATAAGGTTGTTTCGTAATTATCCTGCATTGGATATGTCAATAATGTCATCTTGTTGATAGAGTTATAAAATGTTACTAGATGCGAATACTTCGATATTCTCTTGGTTATAATTTACTGTCATTTTCTCAAATATCCATTGTGTACCTGTTGACTGCAGTTTTAAACTTATTCTTGATCATCTTGTGTGTAGGTATATTCTTACTTTGTATTTATAAAGTTGTAGTCATTCTATACCTCATCATCCTAGTACTCAGGTTCAAATCGGTCTGACTCATAATGCTAAACTGCTACTTGTAACAAGGTTTGCATCAGTAACGGTTCATTCTCCGCTAGCTTCATCGTCTATGTATACAGTCAAATCCTTCTCGCCTCCTTCTTGCATTCGTCATTCTATTTCTACGAATTCAAATAGTCATTCTTGAAATTCAAAGTTTTTAGTTCTTACAGTTGCATCGATAGCTGTTCAGTTATCATCAAATCAGTAATCGTATTCATACATTTGTCATCCGCTTGCACTAGCAAAGAGATATTGTCTTTCTCCTTCGCTGTTTACATACATTCCAAAGTCGTATATCTCTGGAAATGTATAGGTTGTCCGTCATCCTGTCTTAGCTGATAGGACTGCCATAGTATCTGGTATATCGTCTCAGTTGCTATCAAACATAAAATGATAATTGTTTGATTCTTTTATATACTGTCCACAACTAGAATTATAGCTTGAAGCCTCTATTGTGTCGATAAGCTCTCTAATCTTTGCACTTAGCGGGGGACTTTCAATCCCTCAGGCTCCTTCAACTCATACCCTCTTTGAAAGACTGTCTATTCATCTTTCGTTAAAGTAAGTAAGCGAGTTATTGACTGTTTCAATGGTTCTATCTGCGTATCATCCTGCTTGTGTGTCTATCTGTTGATTTGTGATTGGTGTTGTTGTTAAACTTACATAATGAGTTTTAGCATCCTTGAATATAACTGCTCACAGAGCATAAGCATTTAAAGCGTTTATGATTCACTCCTCGGCTTTTCATATTATAACAACATTTGTGTTGATGTTTGTAAGATCTGTTAGTCAGCTTAGTGCTCAAGAGTAATAAAGAACACTTGGGTTTTTATCCTCTCCTGCACTAAAACAAACATTCTGATTAATCTGTAAGTATCTTACTCTTGGTTCTGTTAGTTTATAATAGGTTAGCGTTCATACTCAGTCACTTGTAAAGTTTATAGCTGTTCAGCTTGGTGTGTTACTTATCGAAAATGTATCAGCACTTGGAACACTTGAAACATAGTAAACTTGATACTGTGTTAATCCTGTTGGCATACTAGTACCAGCGGTCCAGTACAACTCATCATTAACAGCTAATCAGTGAGCTACTTTGGTAAACAAATCAGTTGTGTTGTCTGCTGTTGCTACCACTCAAGCTGATACTCATATCTTTGAAAGAGATGATCAATTGTAACTACAATATGGATTCACTCAGTCTCACATATAAATCACATTCTTAAACACTGTGTAATCTCGTCTTGCCCTCTTGGTTGTTTTCCCTGGAAGTGTTTCATATTCCATAAGATTATCACCTCAGCTTATTGCTGTTCGTGTTCAAGCGTTAAGATAGTAATATGTACCTCAACTAAAACAGATAGCCATCTTGTCTTGTGTGTCGTCTCTTTGATAGTAGAAATAACTTGTAATTGGACTGCTTCCTATTTGGCTTCAAAAGGTTGTGTAACCTCTCCTTGTTTGCAACTGTCAGGCATTATTGTAAAATACATTTTCTGCAATGATAAGGTCGTTATCTGAAATAGCTTCAGTAACATTTGTATTCAATCATCAATCGAATCTGTTATAAGCCTTTAGTTTTCACATAATTAGTCATTGAGTTTAGCAATAATCCATTCTTCGTCATTCTTTTTGTTCACTGGCACTTCTTTACCGAATTTCTCTTTGTACTGTTCGTGAAGCGGGTTACTTTCTTTCACTTCTTTTACTTCTTCCGCACCTTCAAATGGAGTACCAGATAAAGTCGTGTAATCGCTTTGTCGGTTGATTGTTGTTTCAGTGTCAATGATTGTTGCTTGTCACTGTTTATTCATAGCGTGAATAATACTCATTTTGTATGATTTAAATAATAAATGTCAATATACTGTGTTTTAGCCCTCTTGCCAATATATGTAAAATAGGTACAGTTTTTATTAAACCTCGGTAATTTTCTTGTCTATTTTTTGCCTTGATTATTATTTGTAGCTTACACAAGCCAAACTTGACTTTATGCAAATATGTGATGTTTTAGTATCAGTATCAGTAAGATGTTGGACTGTAATACATAGGCAAGTCACCACCGTTTCAGTATTGTAGATTATCGTCTTGTCTTAGGCTATATCTTGCTTTGTCAGTCTCTTTTATTGCTTCGATCTCCCAAAGGTTAGCTTCTTGAAACTTCTGCACTTGTCTGAATAATATTGCACAGGTTCTATAAACTATCGCTGCATCTAATAAGGTTGGATTTTCTGAGTCGATTGATGTTGTTATGGTAGGCAAAGTAGCCACATAGTTAATTGTTAACGTTCCTGATGCAATTGGAGAAGGATACAAGCCAATATTAGCTCATCTAATATAGTAAGATTGTGGCGTTCCTGTATTAGCGTAAAGGTCTGCATTTATTAATTGTTGTTTTGTTGTTTGATATAGTGTTACATTTGCAAGTTGTGCCGTTTGTAATGTTAGAAAGTTAGCTGGTAAACTATACTCTTGTGTCCCTGCTACTACAGATATTGTTGTGCTTGTTAAAGTATCATCTATAAAGCCTTCTAGGTCTTGTTGAACTAAAAGGTATGCTTTATTTATCGCTCTGTCAACAACGCTCGTGCTTCGAATCCTGTTGTTTGGATCTCTGACGCTGTCTGCTACTTGTTCACGTAGGCTCACTAAAGTAGACATATAAAAAAAGACAATGTAAATTGTCTTTATATGTCGGGAATTATTTTAAAAGTCAAACTTGTCTATGTAGTGTCTGTTTGCTTTTGTTAATTCTATGTTTTGTTGAGTGATTGATGAGTCTGATAGTGTGTCTATATTAGCCCCTACATACTGTTGGAATTGAAGTAGAGTTGATTGCATTGTTGTATCTTGGTTGATGAGGAACTCTTGTATTACTTCGATACAATGCTTGTATCTGATTTGCGTACAAATGTCTATCCCTCTTACTCTCCTCATTATTTTTGTTGCTTGATTAACAATAAAAGCTGTTCAGTAGATATTTTGTTTAGGTCTTCTATTTGTATAATACCTCAGTCCTTTCAGCTTATCTCTTGTTTCTGTATAGCTTTTCAGTGGACGTGGTCGTAAACATACTTAGCAGCATCTAAGGTTATGTTATCTTTTGCATTCTTTTTTCTCATTATTTCTATTATTTTACTACCTGCTTCTTTGCCAAAACCGTCTAAATAAGCCTTTATCTTATCGCTTCTTATCATCCTTGATCATTTGACAGCTGCAACGTTATCATTAGTTATTCAATATGTATTTTTTACGGCTTTAGTTGCATTTCATGTATCGATATACTCTTCAACAAATTTTTGTTTCTTTTTGTCTAGCAGGACTTTATTGTTTATTTTCTGTGGTCTTGGATTAGGCATTATGGTTGCTTAATAATAATATACAAAGATGATATACGCTTATTATATTATAATTCAAGAGATTTTTTAATCTTGTTTATTATCTAAAATATATTTTATGAAATGATGTATCTCAAAATAGTATTGTGCTATACCTTCGTCTCATAGGTTATCTTTCATATCTCATCTGAAAGTATTTTTTGTTAGTACTATATATTGTCTATAAAAATACTTAAGTTCTGGTGTATGATCATTCCATTTATCTATGTATTCTTTGTCATCAATAATATATATCTTCTTATTGATATCATAAATAAATAACAACTCTTCTGTCCTAGTTTTTGACTTATCCTTTTGCGCACAAGTTATTTTGTAAAAACACTTTAATCAATCTTTGTACTTCTCAGTATAAAATATATAAGGGCTCTGCATTTAGTTCTGTATAGAGTTATCTAAAACATATTGTCTGCGTTCTTCATCTGTTTTTAAAAGGACTAGTTGTATTCTGTGATAGTCTGGTATGTCATCATAAAGCACATCAAAACAATTAGGCAATGAGGGATTTATTGTTATAGTCTTTTTCTTTTCTCCGCTATCCTTTCGCTTTACTGCTTCCATAAATCAGCTTGGTCAAAAGAATAAGTCGTTGTAACTATAATATTTTACATTATCAAGCTGTAAGTCACCGATAGTAAGTGGTAATAGACATACTTCTAATCAATCCGCATCTATGTTTATATGGTCAATAGTTAAACCTCGAAGTTCCTGTCCTTCTTTAATAAGAGTGTTAAGAAATGATTCAAATTGGTTCATGGGTTGTGAATTAGTAAATAATCAGAGTTTACTGCGTTGGTAATTTGAATTTCTCAATAAGTTCATTGGTTGCTATCTGTACCGCTGTAGCTATTGGTTCATTTATCTTCCAATGAAGGTCACTATCTATCTGCCTTTTAATTTGGTATTCAATGCCCTCTTTTATATGTTTTTCAGCTATTGCCTTTACGAAAGTTACAATATCAAAGCTATCTATAGCTTGTCTAACTCATTCTTCAACTCCATCCTTAATATCCTCATAGTATATAGCAACTTGTTGTGCTATTCTTTTGGGGTCAATTTGTATTTCAAACTTTGCGGTTGCATCAAACATTTCAGTTTATTATAAATATAAATAAAGCTTATCCCACATTTCAGATACTGTCATTTGTTGTATTGTCATAGTATGGTATATATAAAATAATCAGAATCTATATCGTAGGTAGCAGAGAGTAAACTAAATCAATGCAATCAATACTTTGATTCTCTATGAATTGAGCATAATCAGACCACTTTTCTGCTAAATCAAATGGTATCGGTTCTTTTAAAACATCTATCATACCAATTGCTATGCCTCATAAGGTAAGCCTTACATATCGTTTACCATTTACTTTGTAAGCATTAAAATGGAAATCTTTTCATAAAAATGATTTCCCTAGTATTTCATAAATCCTATCCAGCTTGCTTTGCTTAGTCAGATTATCTATTTGTTTATTGTTTGTCATGGGTTTTAAGTATAAGTTATAATCTGATTCTTACTTCGTAGGTTCTAGTAGTCATTTATCTTTTAAGAATTGTATTATTCTATCAAGCATATAAACTTCTGAGATACCTACGCAATTATTTTTTGTCCATTCTTCTATTTCATCTACATTTATCTTAGTAGGTTGTGGCATATTACTTTTGATGATATTCTTAAATTTTTGATTCTCTATCTTATATAGTTTATTAAACTTTATAAAATCATTGTATCGTTGTACGTGCTTACTTGTTATGTAAAAGTGTGGTCTGTACTGAAATTCTTTATTGTCCAGCTTATATCTATAGTGAGTGTTTAATCATTCCTCCCCTCTGCTAGTACTCCAGTCCTTCATCCTTCGTGCTCTATATATTTTTACTCTGTTAGCATAGAGGATTACGGTTGTAGCAAATGCTATGAAAGCTAGTATCATATTTTATCTTTATAAGTTAAATTACTTATTGCCAATCATTTCTTCAAATGCTTGTTTAGTTCTTCACTTTGATTTGAATATTTCTCGTGGTGTTAATTCTCTTTCAATCTCTTTCTCAATTCCTGTAATGTAAGTAAATCAAAACCAGTCAAAGTGCGGAATATCGAAATATTCTTGTTTCTGTTCTTTTGTTAATCAACTTCGCATTTTTTTGAAAGCTGTTTGAAATCTTGTATCGTAACTTTCATTTTTATTAATTTCTAGTTTGCGATAGATTTTCTTAATATTTTCGTACTGTTCTTTTCATATTTCTACATTAAACACTCTGTATCTTTTTTGTTGAAATGAAGAGTCTGAATTATATTGAGTAGATCGACAAAAGTAATTATATTCTGTCATTTTTAAGTTTTTGCAAGAGTCGCAAGAGTTGCAATAGTTGCAATAGTCGCAAGAGTTGCAATAGTTGCAATAGTTGCAAGAGTTGCAATAGTTGCAAGAGTTGCAATAGTTGCAATAGTTGCAAGAGTCGCAAGAGTAGCAAGAGTTGCAATAGTTGCAATAGTTGCAAGAGTCGCAAGAGTAGCAAGAGTAGCAACAGTTGCAATAGTTGCAATAGTTGCAAGAGTCGCAAGAGTTGCAAGAGTAGCAAGAGTAGCAATTTATATTAGACATAATAATTTTTAATAAATTAAATTAGTTTGGTTGTGTTATATTGTATTATCTTAGTGATTATATCTCTCTTATCCATCTTTGACATTCAGAGTATATCAAGTTCTTGTGCTATTTGTTTTCTAAATTTATCTTTATCTTCTGCAGTCATAGGAAATGGTATTTCTAGCTGTCTCCCTTTTTCAAAGTTAAATTGTAACTGCATTGTTTTGATTGATAATTTAAATTAACCTGCCCCAATACTATGGCTAGATAATAAGAGGCAGGGTGGATATGTAGGATGTAGCAAACCTTTAAAACTTTTCTTCTTTTTGTATTAGCTTACTAGCTTCATTCTCCAAGAATTCTTCTAGCTCATCGTATTTAATCTTTAATACTTCATTGGTATCGGGATCAATTATTGGTTTTGTTTTTGCTTTTGTTTCTTCGATACTATACTTCCATTCCATAGGCTTTTTATCATTCAGAATGTAAACAGAGTTATAGCCTTTTTTATTCTTATAAAGGCTTATTGCTAACCTTCATAGTTCGTAGTTAGGAGCCGATAACAGGTTGTTAATCAGTGTTCTGCTCAAAACAGTAAATCAAGAGCTTAGTACATACTTTTCGTCTCAATCTTTTAGGACTAAATCAAATACTCTCCTTGTAGCTGTCTTACCTGCCTTGTCTTCAAATTCAATTGTTTTAAATTCAATTTTTTCAAAATCTCACTCTAAATAAGTGTACTGGGTGTCTACATCATTGCCTTTACGGAAGTGTGGCGTTTCTCATTCAACAATAATCTTGAAGTAATGAGCTGTACCAAAGTCGGCTTTCTGTCAAAATCACATGGTTTATGGTTTAAAATATAAAACTAGAATGGTATATCGTTTATGTTGTCTCTTCATAACATATTTATTCTCTTGATGTCTTGGCTTTCTCTAATCATATGTAGTTTGAGGATTGATTCGCTGAATCTTCTGTAAGCATCATATTTCTTTTGTTGTGTTTGTAGTTCTATTTCTTGTAATTTCAACTGTTGGAATTTTTCTAATAGTTCAAAGTCTGCGTGTTTTTCTGCTTCAACATTAGAGCATTTTTCTTTAGATAGCTTATAAGCATTATAGATATGCTGATACTCGTTATCTAATCCTAGTTTATCTTTTAGATATTCATTTCGACTATCTGCTAGTCCTATTGATAGGTCTAGTAAATTACTTTCTCGGTCTTCATAGAGGCTTTGACTTGGTGCTACTTCTGTTGCTAGTTTTCTTCTTAGGTGATCTAGTTGCATCAGGCTTTGTTTTGTTTCCATGTTCTTCAATTAAACGATTTAAATTGGAATTCAGAGTAGTCATTTGGTTTTGTAGTTCTCTTTTGCCTCATTCTATGAGTCAATCTCCGTAACCTTCTTTGTATAGAGAGTCGAATCTTTTACCTATGTAATCGCATAGCTCGTCTATAGCTTCTTGTTGATTGCTGATACTGCTAAGGAGTGCTATACCAATCATAGTTCACTTGATGAAGTCTGTATCTCTAGTCATTTTGATGTTCTTGAATGAATAAATCTACTTGTCTTTTGAACTCTGGAAACTTGTTGTAAAGGAATTTAAAGTTCTGATCTCCATTACCTTGAGTAAAGAATCTTGGTAGTTTAGTAGCGTAGTAGTTTTGGAGTTCATCCATTTCATCATAAGTCATTTGAAATAATCAGAAAGAGTAAAGAGGGCATAGTAGTTGTATGCCCATTGGCATTGTGGCTTATAATCAGCGTGTAACCTCCCACGATAACAGTTGCTCTCCTCTTGGATTGCTACTTAGTTATGTATTCAGTATACAGATTTATTTTCTGATTGCAATAGGAATATAATATGATAGGTTGACTTTATGCTGGGAATATATCTTGTAGTATGTCATCATCTAATACTATGCCTATGTTATGCAGGTCTATGAGCATATCTCTACTAGCTGATGATTTGCTTAGTGCTACATAATAAGAAAGGTGATTGATTCCTGCGTTGGTTAAAATACTTCTTATGAAATAAGGAGGTTTTTGAGCTAGTTGTTTTAGTTGCTCGTGTATTGGTTTCATATCAATATTGATGTGTCTTGAATGTCTCTTTCTCATTATTTCTTTTTAAAAAATGCAATTAAATTTTCTGAACTTCCGTCTTCCTCAAACAGTATCTTGTATATCTTTACTCATAATCTTTTTTTCAAGTACTGGTGTGCTAAGTCTGGTGAATTCATAGTAGCTAGTTTTATGTCCATTTTACCTAATAAAATATCTATATCCTCGCTTATTGATAGGACTGTGTATTCGTATAACTTGGTTGTTTCCTGTATAACAAATTCTGCTGTTCCTTCTCAATATTGTCTGTCTAGTCGTTGACCGTATCTATACTGATCTCCGTTCTTGCCTTCTCGATGCTGGTTAGCGTTACAATTTGGATGTTGTGCGTGTATGTTAGATTCTAATACCTTAGCCATTCGTCATCTTGATTGGGGGATGAAGTGTCATCATAACATCATAGTTCGATGACTGATACCGTAGCAACTACAACACTGTATTAATCAGGTCTTATCGTCCGAGTCTTTTCGCTTGCTCCACTCCATAAGAAGTAAGAAGTATATTTTGAGTAGTTTTTGTTTCATAATATTATGCAAAGTTGAAATACATATTTAATGATGGTTTTTATGTCTTGCTTACATTATATCATAAATTTAATTCTATGAGCCTTATTTCTCAAAATACCTATCAAGGATAGCCAAAATCTCGTATTGTTTTAGATTCAAAATAATGACTTTATTTTCTGTCGAATATTTTTTTCTTTATAGTCTCCATAGAATTGTTTGTATTTTTTCTTTAGCTCTTTGCATTTTGGGCAAATGCTGTATGTACTAGGTAATGGTATTAGTATACCGCAATGAGTACAATATTGTTTTGGTAGAGTTTCTTTTTTCATGGGGGTTTGAATTATTAATAATCAGAAAGGCTAACTATCTAACTTGTTTAGGGGTTAAATAACAGAAACAGATTTGTTAAATCTTCATAAGCAATCATACAGTATATATTCTTGCTCAGTCATAGAGTAGTCTGCTATGGGGTTTCACACACTATCTGTTATGTGCCAGTGTATAGTTTTCCATACATCTACTGATGTATTTATTATGACTTCATGTCAGAAGCTATCTATAAAGTTAATCGCTTCCTTTATGTTTTCATCTCTATCAATAATACTATTTAGATATGGTGGCACAGTATCCCGATATTTACTCATGGTTTATTATGCTAAAATGGTAAATTAGTTTCGGACGAGTTATGCAATGTAACCGTATCGCCCATAATGTATTCTATGCTATCGGGTTTACTATCTTTTATGTCTATATCAATAATGTGCATATCGTTTTCTACCATATAGTCATAAAGTTCTTTTATATCAGACTTAAACAATCTGATAGAGATTTTGTCAATGAGTATCATTCTACTGAGGACATAAAGAATAAATAAATGCTATACATTCTTCTGATTGTTCGTCTATTGGTTTGCTTAGTTTTTTTCGTTTCAATAATATGTTGTCTACTATTTTGTCATCTTCATCTGTTCATCTTACATATCATAAGTAATAATCAATCACTGACAGCCGATTCAATACATCACCAATCATTACATCATGTCAGACTATAGTAAAATATTTATTTACTAATTCATCGCATATTCTCTCTCACTCTTCGTCAGGTTCCCAGTGCATGGAGTTCCTATATCTTTTTGTTATGAACTTGAACTCTCACTCTCTCATATTGGCGCACACTAAGTCTCAACGTTGTGTCTTATATCAATCGTATCATTCAGATGATGAACTTCCTTGTCTAACGTACTTGAATAAAACAATATCTCAGAGTTTGTCATCCATTTCTTTTTCTTTGAACCTCAACACACATCAAAGGCTTAATTGCTTATCTGCTACTACTTCATAGATACGGTCAAGCATTTGCTCTCTAGTAAGTAAATATTTTTTCATGGGGGTTTGAATTATTAATAATCAGATTTATTTCGTTGATAGTGGGTTTTCATATTGGTTCCCTATAATAGTCAAACTTTTATCTGCCACCAGTCATCAGATATCTTTAAATCATCCTCGTGAGTCTGTGATACCAAAAGCAGTATGCTCTTCGCTATACATGATTGGCTGGACAGGGTAGAATCAGTCAATATATCATTCTATTAATGCCAAGTCGCTTTCGTAAATTTCCTTTCAGTTCTTATCGGTTAGTCAGATAAATTGCATCCATATAGTATTATTATGAGAAAAAGACATATAATCTGATCGTGGCAATGAAGATTCTCTATCGGTACTTTCAAACTCTCGAGCTGCAGAGACTATATTATCAAAGGTTAATGGCATTCGCATAATTTCATCACTTTTATCCCATGCTCTAAACTTTATCACTCTGCTCATTCTGGTTATTAAAGATTAAATAGTAACTAAATTGTAATGAAATGTAATATGATTGCAATAGGAATGTTATGGTAATCTGAAGTAGCATATATCATCCCCAAACCAGTAAGTGATTACTGCGTTAGGATGTTCTCGTTGAAGTCTTTTATACTTCTTCTTTCGTATTTTCTTCCAGCAAGTTTAGATCATCGGTAGGGTTAGAGAATAAATTAGCGGTGTATAGCTGGATTAAACCACTGGCTAACACAGTTGTTAAAGTACATATTACCTCTGTATCATACTACAGTCATGAATATAACAAGAAGCAATAATCGGAGTATCAGGTTGTCCTTCATAATAAAAGTTTGGATATAATAAATCGTGGTAACTATCTACCTCCCTTTGTGTAGCTATTAAAATATCTATTGGATTTCATACAGTATCTGTAAGTGTGAGTATATACTCTTTATTCAAACGATGATTATCTTCTTCCATTGTTACCACTATGGCATTTTCACTTACTCTTGATGATATGAAGTTTAAACACCTTTTGCATTCTTGGGACATTTTCATAGTCCAGAACTTAGGAATCTCATAAGATCGTTGATACATTATATGGTTTGGTTATGTATAAATTAGGTCTCTGAATAACTTGTATAAAAAACTGTCAGTCACAAGCAGTACATCGAGCGTCTTGTGACTTTAAGAAATCACTATCTTGTACTTCATTACAATGAGGACAGATGATTTCATCTTGCATTAGTTCTGATCGTTTTTGTTTAGTCATAATTCATAAAGTTATAAATAAAAGACATAGATTTCTTTAGTGCTTCTTCGTCATCTACAGCCATTATAGCTATTTGTTCCCGCATACTGCCTTTTTCTTTTCAATCTCGTTCCCAAAGTATAAGCTCATAAAAGTAAACTTCATGCCCAACTGATGCTTTTCTATACATACAACTAGCTGTTAGTGACTTCAAAGGATAGTAAAAAGTGAATAGGTTATATTCTGGTTTAGTCATTGTGTCAAAGTGAACGATAAATAAGTCATTCTTCAATTTCTTCATTAAACTTTCATCAATTCTTTTTATAGTCTATACAAAAGTTCCTTATCATCATAGGTCAGCAATATCAGGCATACTTTACTTTAGTTCGTAGATGCTTTCAGTTCTCGTCACTTCTCCTAATAATAGTTCTTGATCAGCCTCTGATGTGTCGTGGCAGGATATTATCTACTATCCAGTCATCTGACTTTTCTTCAAGAACTTCTTTTAGTACCTTCATTACTCTTTCATCCATAATAAATATGTTAAAAATTAAATAAGTATTATTGATTCAACTTTATAAACAATTCTTACACTTATCTGTGCAGTGTCTCTCATTTCCTCTAACATTTTCTTTTCTGCATTAGCATCTGATTTCTTGTGATATGCGTTTATAACGTCTCGATTCATATATCATCATAATCACCTTCATTGTAATAGTAAGTAGATTTTGGTCATTTTTATGATTTATAAAATAAATTATTCAGCTAATGGCATCTTTTGACAAAACTCATAGAATAGCGGGTCATCTTTTCTGCTTAACGATACTCAATATCTCCAACATCATTCCTTTCAGGTCTTTGGTGTTACTCTAGTTGCGATAACAACATAATCTCAATTAGCGTAGCATCTGTAATACTTCCCTGGTCAGTTTATTCCTTCCCTTTCTTCCAAACTTTGATCTGCTTTGCTTTCTTCTCTTTTTTTGGAGTATTCGTCAATAAGACTTCGTTTTGGTTTATACTCATAGTATTGTCTATACAGATCTCTAACACTAGCAAGCAATTCGCTGTTCTTGCTCATTCAGATATTAACGAGATAGTCAACAGGGATAGACTCTCACTTCTTTAATTCCCTATAAGCATCATAAGCTCATCAATCAAGATCTATAATACCTTGTCGAAATGTTTCAGCTTCTTTTACTTTCTCTAAATCAACTTTAAATTCAATTCTGTAATGCGGGTTGTGTGCTAGCATTGTTCTCATCTTGATTGTAATTAAGAGATAAATCAACTTTATACATTATAGCTTTTACCTTTTCTCTCTCGTTTAGTGGCATAGTTTTCCGCAGTTCCTTATTCTCGTAACTAACCTCTGACACTCTTTTAATACAAGATATAGGGATTATGTCTGGTCATAACTTTATAAACTTCTTACCTTCTAACGCCTTCATCCAATCTATTGGGTGAGGTGAATTATGGATGACATCGTTGGCATCATCCATTGTGAATACCTTATAGGTAAATCGTTTTTCTTCCATTTGTATGTATTACAAAATAAAACTATAATTCGACTACAGAGTAACCATTATTTTTATTGTTCTTGCTAGCATTCAGTACCATTCACCAATTAGTATAAAACAGCTGTGGAGTATTACAAGCCTTCATATAAGGTTGAGCTGATAGTTTGATTATATTTTTTATAAACATTTCTAAAGGCATATCGTACTTTTCTATTTCCTTGGCTAGCTTCTTGCTAGTAATGTGTTTCGCGAATTCTCTTTCTTTATATCAAGTCATATATTGCAGTCAAGCATCGTTGCAAGCTTCTTTCATAGTTTCGATAATAAAATTAATATCAGGTTTTCAGTATTCCTCTATAGAGCCGTTAGGCTCTTCTTCTTTAGAAGAATTATTTTCAATAGGATTATCAATAGGATTAAGAACAGGTATTGTCGGTTCATTTTCTCACTCTCCATTGTTCACTTTCTCACCATCCGTGGTGTGTTTTTGAACAATCGATATTCAATAATCCAATAATACAGTACATGCGGGAGAGTACCAAAGAGTTTTGTCAAATTTCATTTTGTTATAACATCATACAGCTAAGTATCAATCTTGTACTAATTCTTTCAATCGCCTCTTGATGCTTTCTTGTTTAAAGTATGGAAATAACTCACTGAAAGCTCTTGATGAATTATATACCCGCCACTTTCAATCATAGAAATTATGGTTATTGGCTCTATCCTTTTGCCATCGAAATACTATGTTATGGAGTAGTATTGCTTTTTCTACTCATACTTGTGTGGCTAATTCTACTGAAAACGAATGTGGTGGTTGCATAATGACAAACTATTAAAAGATAAATTGGTTATTGATTTATTTACTCACTATACTTTCGAGAATATCATCCTGCATACTTACGCTTTCATGAACAACAATTAGATATATTACTCTGTCCAACTAAACACCCTCTTTCTGCATCCGCTTGGGAAGACCATTTTCTTATAAATTCTCCTGACTTAGTAAACTGATCAACTGGCTTTGCACGTTTTATAGCCATTAACATTCAATTTGCCTTCCCATTTCTAATCGAAGCCTCTATTTGTTTTTGTGTTACTTTATGTCATAATACTCTAAACCTATGTATTATATTTTCTGATATGGTGCATCGTTCTAGATTTTCAACTCTATTATCATTTTTTATTCAGTTTATATGGTTAACACAAGGTTTATTATATGGATTTGATATAAACTCTTTACACACTAAACGATGAACCAAAAAAACTTTGCGTCATAAGGTAACTCTTGAATATCCTCTATGATTAGATGGCACAAGAATTCAAAAAGTACGTCATCTGTTAAAGTTTAAACTTTTGATGTTTCACAGATTACTTACTTCATATCTGCTGTCATAGCCTGAGATTGACTTTCGTATTTCTTCCATAATAAAAACTCTTATAAGATAAAGTAGGTGCAGCCATCCATACCTAAGTATTTCAGTCCTACTCTATTTTATAAGAGTTTCTAGGAGGTATGGCTGCAATACCATTATAGTTTTATTTTTTATAAATGCAAGTCTAAGAACATACAGTTATCTTATCTCAGATCCAAAGATAATCAATCAAGTATCTTAATATACCTTTATGCTTTATTTCTATTATTTCTCAGGGGGCTACTGTATGAATAATGCGACACTTCCTGCCAGTAAGTTTTATATTATGCCCCGTGTCAACATTAACTGGTTCTAAAATATTATCTGAGAGTGGTGGTTGTATTATATTATCTTCCAATACTTCTTTTTTATAAGCTGAGTATATAGCATTAAAGCTTTTACGACCATTTGGACAGTATCATTGACTGTTACTACTGGTTTCACTCATACAGTAGTGCGTAGGAGCTGGCTTGTTTGGTCAGTATCAATAAAACATTCATCATTCATTATACTTACTTGGGATGTAATATTTTTGATTATAAACAGCTACGAATCAGTAAGCAGACTTGTCCTTACTGCCTTTTCTACCAAAGTATCAATGGTTAGTTTTGGCTTTACCCATTTGTGTTTCGGCATTGCTTATAGCTAATCATATCCCAAAACAGTGTTTACTATCTTCAGCTTTTGTGCAAGCATCAGATAGTTCTTTAATAAGATTCTCATTGGCTCCTACTTTTTGTGCAAATTCTGTTGGTTCTAATCCGTACGCTACTGATAGTCCTGAAGCTATTAGCAAAGCTGTAATAGCGATTAACTTCAAATGAAATTCTTTCATCAAGTGGGTTAAAGATAAAATATCCTATAATAGGATTTACTGCATAAACTGTTTTATTAAAAGATTTTTTCTTGTATCTAAATCTAATCAAGCAGTTATTAAAGTCGCATTTGCCTTTTGCATATCGTCCATAAGCTCTTGTTTGTCTTCTCAATATCTTGCTCTTTGATTAGCCGAGGGGCTACCAGTACAAAGTACGTTTAATAGTGTCGCTTCCTCTCTATAATTTGCACTACCACTTTCAGCAATTGCTTTACACATTTGTTTATATCATTCTTTAATCTTATTCCTTCACAACGCTAGCGAATTTCCAGTGAGAATAAAATCAATAGCTTGGTGTTTGAATTGAGGTGACAACCGCATCATAAAATCTATAAGCAAATGACTATTCATTCGTGTGCCTCAAAACTTACCTTTCTTTGTTTCTATTACTCATAGCACTTTTGGCTTTTCTACTGATAATTCTAATTCCCCCGTTTTGACGGAATTAAACTCTAGGCTTTGCAACTGCTCTCAATCGTGTAGCTTCTTTAATTCCTCAATGTATTCCTGCGTTGGTTTACTTTTAATGTAATTATACATTTCTTTTTTCTCTCACGGCTTTGCTTGCTTATTGTATGCTTCAAGCATATCATTAGCATTATAAAGCATTGTGTCGATGTCTTGTTTTACCTCCAATCATAAAAAGGGGCGATAAATGACTGCTGTTTTTGTTGCTTGCATAATGAAGTATAATAATATAAATACTACATTATAATATTATTGCATCAAAATGCAAGTATTACTTTTTAAAACAGTTTGCATCATCGCTATGTCTTACATAGCAAGCCTTGTATCATTCAAACACTCAGCAATCCTCTATAAACTCATAATTACTGACATCATCAATAATAGCCTCCTCCATATTCTCTCAATCCAAGGTGCAAATAAATGTAGCTTTCTCTTCTTCTTCTTTTACACCTGAATTTAAAGCCTCCAAATACTGCTTGCCAGCGTTGAGAATTTGCTCCTGCTTACGTTTTTCTGCTGTTGCGGTGTCAATGACCACCTGCTTCTCTTGTATCAGCTTATTTGATAATTCTATTTGTTGACTAACCTGATTCTCTATCGAGGAGCATCAAGCAACAAAAATGGTAAATAATAATATTATAATTGCAATAGGTTTCATAATTGACAATTAAGAAATAAATATATTAAATAATCTTCTTTCATTGTTTACTCACACCAGTTCAACTAGTCATTCGGGTGTACTGATAAGATCATAAGTCTTATCGTTATAAGTAGTGATGTTATATACTAGTTCTTTGTAGCAGTTAATCTTTGTATGGTTAACCACTGCAAAATATTCTACTTCTGATAGTGTCATTGTTAAAGGGTTAGGAAATAAATTACCACTGTACTCCAGTGACAGGTAAAACTTTGAAGCTTGATTTATTAAACTTAGCTTTCTCTACTTCAAAACATACATCCTTGTGAGAGTAAATAATAGGTGTATTCACAAGCTTTGCTATAGCATTATTCTTTTCAGTCCACAAAGCATCCAGTTGTTTTTGTAGTTCAACTATCTGATTAGAGATAGACTGAATCTCTTGTCTGTACTCATTCTTGGTAGCCACATCCTCCTCTCGGAAGGTTTCTTGTCTGCATTCTTGTACTTTAGGGAAGCTGTAGTAACCGTCTTGGACATAGCACTTGTTGTCTTTCCGATAACCGTCACATTCAAAGGCGAAGGCTTTTACTCCAATTAGTAGTAGGCTCATAATAATAGCCAGTTGTAAGAATCTTTTCATTAGTTGGTTCATAATAAAAGTATTAAAAAATAAATATTGTCAATAATGACAACAATATTGTATTGATGCGAGTTGGGTTTGTCAAACATTTGATGTCATTATCTGATAACCAATCGTTTTTATCAGCTTAAGAAGCGAAGAATAATCCTATTGCAAAGTAATTAAGAAAACTTACTATTGCATAATATCGTCCTTGTACAAAGTAATCAAGCTAATTGATTCCCACTTTACTTCGCACAATTCGAGTATTATGCAAAGTAAATTTTAGCTAATGTGAGGATAATCAGATTTAATACTGTTATAAAGCCAAATGGAAAAGGTTATAGCTTTCATTTCAACATTGCTAGGAGTTCGTCAGTCGAAATCTCCTCAACATTCTCAGAACCAAAACGCTTCCACTTCTTATTGTTGAAATATTTTATGGTGCGTAATCGGATGTACGATAGGCAACCGGATATGAATATTAATATTATTAAAATTAACCCATACTTCACTATTCGGGGTCTGTCCTTAAACCAATCTCAATATACTAACAAAAACAACCCTGTCCCAATTGTACAAGGTATTCATAAAATAGCCCCCAATACAGTATCACTAATCTTGTTCATAGATATAGGCGTTAGTAAGCTAAAATTAACATATGCATAATATATAAATATATCTACGCCACTATACTTGTTCCCTAGGCTCCGGCATATTTGATATTATACAAAGTAAATTTTGTTATCAAAGTACAATCATATTTTCTATCCATAAGCCTAACGGCTTTTTTTAGTAGCAAAAAACCGCTCCCTGTCGGGAACGGCTGTGTAGAACTTCCTTAATTAGATAGTACCTCCTTCGCTTAGTTTGTCTTCAAATATTACTTCGTTGCCAGTGTCTGTAGCTTTAAACTTATAGACGCCGTCATCTGTGCCATCTTTGTCGTTGATTGTTGATGTCCTTTGATAAGAGATAGTCTTTCAGATTATAGAGCAAGTTACAAGATCGCCATCTGAATCTTCAGATTTGTATTCTCCTCCAAATACTTCGCCTTCTTTGTTGTCTTGTACTCGACCGTCTTGGTTCTGTACTGTAGTAATGATTTCTTCGAATACTGCCTTCTTAGCATCGTAGCCCTCAACTAGACTTAGTTTAACTGATAGGTCTTCTACTTTTGTTACATCAAATTTCATTTTAAAAAGTATTATAGGATAAAATTACTCTGCTTTCTCTACTTCAACTACTGGTTCTTTTGCTTCAACTAGTTCTTTAAGTGTATTGATTGCTTGAATGATAGTTTCGTGTACGCTTCTTTTAGCATTTAATTCTGCCGTTGCTTCGACTATTACTTGTAATGCTTGTTGTGGTGTCATAGGAAAAATGATTATGAAGTAAATAATTATTATATTCTAACTATTATTTTTATCTTTTCAATGTACTCTAGCTAACATTATCAACAATCTCTCCAATGTCAATTCTCACTCTCAAGAGAATATCTTATCAGCTATTAAGTCGTTGACTAGTTTTATATCTTCGGGAGATATATTCTTAAGAGCTCAAACACTAGGTGTAGTCGTTGAGTTTATAGCTGGGACGCTTGTTTTTGATTCAGTAGGGTACTTGGTACTACTATCTAATTCAAAGTGGCAAGTTTCCTTAGGTTTTAGATTTCTTATTCAATATTTCTTAGCAATCTCGATCAAATCATTATAAGGTCATACCCATTGCAATTGTCAATTATTTCTAAAGACTATATCAACAGCATTTCAATCCTTATGGTTACTGGTTAGAGTCCAAGTAACTATCTTACCAGGTCTGGTCCTACCCTGTGCATAAAGCCAGTTCTGCCTTTCCTGGCTCCTTCTAGCCTCAAATACCACTGCATTGGGGTATTTTTTGATAACCTCGGCCCAAAAGGGGTCAAACCTCTTTCTGAACTCTGCACTAAGCGAGTTGATGTCATTATTTATCGGAGGGGTCATAAGCTTCAAGTTTAGTTAGTGATAAATCCTCTGTTGGTTCAGCCTTAGGTGTTACAGTAGTTGTTGTAGTACTAGAGATGTTGCTTGATGTTTGATTTGGTTCAGCTTGACTCTCAGGTTTTCTTTGTTGAAAGAAATAGTTTATTGCTATCATAACAACAGCAACAAAAGACTCAGCCCCTATGACTCATTTAATAGCTAAATAACTAGTAGTCGATACTAGGATCAAAGCCATAAGCCTTGGGGTTGAAAGTATTCGTTCAGGGAGTTTCATAAGTTTAGTGTAAGGGAGTAAATGATTCAAAGTATAATAACTGTTTTTTAATCTTTTGAATAGTTAGTTCAACAGATTGGTTACTGTCTAGGGCAAGGTCTATTTCAATAAGAATCTTTTGCTTAAGCAATTCAAATTGTTTATCCTTGTCTTTTCAGTGGATTACTTCTCTTTCGAGTAGCATCTTTTCATAAGTGTGTTCAATAATAGACATTGTTGATAGTATTATTTATTAAATCATTTTCTAAATATATCGTATATTTCTTTTGCTAATACCTTTTGAAATGAATGATACATATTGAGAGCACCATTGAAGTCTTGTTGTGTAACATAGTTTTCTTTAACTCATATCTTAGTAAGTCTATCAGCTTCAAATCATATAAGCTGGTTCATTTTCTCTAAGTGTACTTTCCTTAGAAATCAATCTAGTCTTGGTAGTCTTTCAAAGTATAATCTTTGTGCATCGTGTCGATATTCCAGATCGTCAGGTCAAAGTATCATCTTATGATTGGTTTTTTCTCTGGCCTTTCTTACTAGTGTATAATGTAGCCTGCTGTTCATATCCAATATCCTGTGTAGTTCTTGGTGCTTTCTTTCTGATAGCGGTGCAATGTTTTGGAATGTGTCGGGACCTGAAATACTTATATAGGGACAATATGGTGATTCTGTATTTTTTCACCATGCTGTCCCGAAGGTTGGCTAGAATATAAAGACATATTTATCAAAAAAAGATTAAATACAAAAAATATAATGTTAGTGACAGTGTTAACAGATTAAGCCGAAACTTCAATTGTTGCTCTTGTTTGTCCGTTTGTATTTTTACAAGTTAAAAAGCCCCCGTCTCGGCTAATACATCAGGGAGCTGATACAATTTGATTATTGGGTCACAGTAGCACTTGATTTGTCTCTCACTTTGTGCTTGCGACTGTCGGTAATACATCGCTAAGGCTCATAGAATTATAAGTATAGCGTAGACTACTAGCCTTTGAAATAGTCTTCGTAAATCACTAAGTGTGTGTTTAGAATCGATACCAAGCATAATCAGATTATTATAGAATAAATTACTTAGCCTTATCAATTATTTTATTCGTTATTCAAGAGATTTTATGCTTTAATTTATCGCTATCTAACCATTGTATTAAATCTACTGAAAAGAACGATGATAACCGTATAATTGGTCAGTATAGTTCTACTCACTTTCGAGATACTATTGACGGTATGTTGTCACCGACAAGGAATCAAACCACAATACTTATAACACATCTTGCTGATAGCTTCAACCAATCTAATTTTTCTCAGGAGTAAACCATATAAGATACTCTCACAACGACTCAAAGTATTCATATAACTATTATATAGATTGATCAGCTCATATAAGGTAAGTAATAATGCAGAAGATAATAGTATTATAGATTCAGTAAAAGATCGCTTGTCACACATACACATCTATTATCTCCCCAGTAGCCAGTACTTGCCACTTTAGTCATCCGAATACAAGACATAAAACCATTATTGAAAGATATACTCGCCTTTCCATTCAATGAACTTTATAAAAATAATTCCTGGCATGAAAGAAAGTAAACAAAGCCATAAACATTGATGCAAAGGTGAAAGCAAATCATAAAATATCCATAGTCTTATAATCAAATAAAATAAATTACTCTGGTGCTTGTTGTTTATCCGACTCTTTTTGTAATTCGATATTTATGGGGGTTAAGAATGCTATTTGCTCTTGCGCTCTTGCAACATCATTCTGTCCTACAACTATTACTTTGTTTCGTTCTTCAATCAGTCTCCTTACTTCTTGTAGGTTTAATACTTCTGTTTCCTGTTCGTGGAGTATTTCCACCTGTCAGTCTTTGATTTGGAATTCTGGTGTCATCTGTTTGTTTTAAAAAATAAAATTATTGTGCTACTCGTGCAGTACCATTATAGAATACAGTACTTACTACTGCTCCTCCTCCTACAATTGGTACAAGGAAAGTAGGTCATAAAGCATCAGTAACATAAGCAGTATCTCCTTGTGTTCCTGCTGGTAGCGTTGCTACAGTGTATCATTTAAGTCTAATTACTCCTGTATTTATCAAAGTTCCAGTTGATACTTTAGCTACTGTAAGTGTATCAGTAGCGAAAGTCATATCTGCATCATCTATTAGTCTACCGTTTGTTGTAGCAAATGGCACTCTTCCTGAAGTTAATCTTGTACCATCGTCCAGCACAATGCCTTTTCTTGCTGCTCCAGTAGTTATTGTAAAAAATAAATCATCTGTGGTGAATTCTACGGCTCCAGCAACAGCAGTAGTCAAACTAGTTCCTGAAGTGAATCTAAGTGGAGCTGTATTTGCTGTCGCTGTTCCTGCTGGCAAGAGTAGCCTAGCAGTAGGGGTAGTATCTAAACCAATGTTTAGATTTTTAACTACATTATAATTAGCAAAACTTGCAGATATAGAGGTGAGATTTGAATTAACACTTATGCTGTTTTTTACAGTAACCCCAGATACAAGAGCACCATTTACAGCAGTGATCTCTGTTACCGCATTACCAACACTATTTCTTATTCCTGTAAACCATGAACCGTTACGAGGCATTGTCCCAGAAAATTTAATAGCTGCGTAAGTTTCTCCACCATAAGTACATTCAACAAGTTCGACAGTAAGAGTTCCAGGGTCATTCTGTGATACTTCTATGTATCCTGTCCACAATCCTCCATTTGTTGTATTGGTTTGGATTTTAACTGAAGCATCACTCATAATTGAAGTTTGACGCTGTACTATAAGAATTCCTTTACAGTAATTGTAAACACCTGTATCAATAGCTCATACGGCATGCAGTAAAACATAAGCATCAGTCCATGCTCCAATAGCATTTACATCGCCTGTTAGCATAAAACTGTTATAGAATCCAAGGTCTGGTCTTACCCAAGCTGTGGTATCTATATTTCATCCTACAGTTAATAATCCTGTCGCAGTAGTACCTACTCACATAGTTATTCTATACTGTGGACTTGCAGCAGTATCAAAGTACATAGTCATTAAATCAAACCTTGCAGCAGTATTTGAATCTGAACGCACTGCAAATACTAATCCTGTATTGTCTTGATCAGTACCGAATTGTCTTGAAAAGATAGCGGATCAGTCAACATTAGCTGTAGGATTTGGCGTTGGATTACCAAATATAATCCCTGGTCAGTTGTTTAAATTACCTGCATTATTTGTGCTACTCTTCAAGTATATCCCACTATGTCATCCAGCTGTATAGACCGCTACTACTCCGCTTATTTCTCCGTCTGGTGTAGTTGTTCCAATGCCCAGTCTATTATTAACTTCATCATATGCAGATGTTCATATAATTATCTTTCCTTTTGCTGCGTTAGATGTTGAAGAAAGTGTTAGATTATTCCCACTGGCTGTGCCACCAATTACAGATTGCCCTCAGGATACCCCAGTAGACAAATTCGAGGTTATTGTATTAGTGGCACGAGTTAAGCCAGTTGAGAAAGTTAATGTTGATTCTTTAGCGTTCAGTTGTGTTTGGATATTTGATGTTGCTCAATCAAGATAGCTTATTTCTGTATCTGATACGGTCCCTATTGAGGTTGTACTTGGAAGGGTTACCGTTCCTGTGAAAGTAGGCGAAGCTAAGTTTGCTTTTAAATCTAGAGCTGTTTGCAAGTCTGCTTGATTAGATAACGTTCAAGTGATCATTCACCAAGTAGCACTTCCAGGAGCTCAACCTCTTCATAGAATGCTGATATCTCACTTCTTTATCTTTTTGAATTTATCGTCTAGCTCTAGTTTATTATAGTATGCTTTCTTTACTTCATCTTTAGTTAAAAAAGAATCTAAAGCGGTTCTGACTTCTTTTATGTCTGTTTTATCGTCTAGTAGTTTTTCTACTCAATCAATCTTCTTATGCAATGGAGATAGTATCGATTGAAAGTCTGGCTTAGGTTCATTCTCTAAGTTTAAAACTCTAATCTTTACTTTCTCAATTTTCTCGTTAGTGTCATTTATTCTTTTGTTTGATAATTCTTTCTCCTCTGATAACTCTAAAGAAATAAGTTTTATAGACTTATCGGTTTGGGTCTCTACTTTTTGTATTTCGCTTTTGATAGCTTCTTTCTCCTGTTTTTCTTTCTCTGCCTCTAGTCTTTTTTCTTCTTCTTGCTCTTTTTCAGTTAGTTGTTTACTGTAGTCTTCGAGCTCCTTATTATCTATTTTGCTTTTAGTCTCTTGTAGTTCTTCGGATAGCTTTTTTAATGACTCTAAAAGAGGCTTACTGTCGTTCTCTTTTTGTATTTCCTTGATACTTTTTCAATAAATAGCATCATACTGTTTCTTGCTTCCTTTGAATCATTTTAAGACAGAATATTGATAGTCGTTAGGCTGTTTTAAAACAATAGGTTTATTCTTGGTATCGTAAAGCTCTTTTGATACTGGACTGCTTGCTAATCAGTCTATATAAGTGTTTACTGACTTATTGTAAAAGTCTTCTCCTCACTTGAAACCATTTAAAACTGCAAAATCATAATTAGAGATTGAGTTTGGCTCAATTGGGATAGTATTTTGTTTCTTATCAAAGACATCCTTTGGGAACGGGCTTTCAGCCAACAATGCAATGTAATCTTTTCGTGTTAGCATAGCAAAATAGATAATACAATAGATTTACTCTATTACTGGTTCTTGTTTTCCATCGGGCATAGGAACGCCTACTGAGTCATTTCAGCTAGAGTAAACTACATTTCAGTCCTCTACTTTAATAGTTATCTCCTCTCCTTCTTTAGCAGTAAGGAAAGGCAGTAACTTGCTTATGTGTTCTGTGTCTGTCATTGGTTATAAGGTTATTAGCTAAATACTCTTGTCACTCATCAATTGAGTGTTCCGTCTCTATTATTGGAGGTTTGGTCTTGTGCTGTGGTTCAAATTTCTCCTAGTTGTGGCTTGTATTGAAGGTACTTTGTTGTTCCTGGAGTTGTTGGCTCTCATCCTTGATAGATAAGTAAAGCATCTGCATCTGTTATTGTTCAGGTGTATATACGAGGTTCTCGGATAAGTCAAGTGAAATAAGCAGAACTAAATCTTCAGTTCCAATAGTTTCATGAATTCTGTATACTTGACGGAGCGTCAATAGTAAATGAATCACTATCTTGAAGCACTCCATTAACATAAAGTTTAGTTGCCCATACTGAACCAGTCCAATAAAACGCTCAAATTATATGTACCTTATTTCTAAATCAGTTTCATAATGTATATGTGCTTTCTTTAGCTCATATCCTATTATCGTATCTTGTTCTGATTATATTTGTACTTGTTCTTATGTGAGTATACAGCCATGGTCATACCATAATTGTCCCAGCGCTGGGGGTGTCGGCATTGTCAGCTCAAGGCTTACACCAGCAACTAAATACTTTATCTGTCTTCCATCCTATATAACCTCCTATATTAGGGCTGTTATCTCGTAGGGTTTGATTAGTAAGCCAGTCAGTAGGATAGTAAGCTATAAATGTTGCAGCTCAAGCACCACTTCATACCTCTATTCAATAGGTCATTCAAGTACCACTAGTCGAACTAGTAAGGGCTTGTGTGAATGTGAATTGTTGATAATCTGTTGTAACTGTTTGATTGCTACCATAATAAGTAGCTACTCCATTATGGCTTATTCTTAATCTCATAGTAGCTGATCAGGATGTAGTTTTAGCGAATACTTTCATTATAAAAGTCTTGCTAGCTAGACTACTTCAAGTAACAGTATTATTGGTTATTGTTACTCCATTACCTGCTCAGGCGGATACAGCGAGTTCATAAGCACTTGTTCATCAGTTAGGGTCTGTTTGACCTGCTGTGATAGTTGTCCCAGTCTTAGTCCAAGAAGCGTTAGAAAAGTCTTTAGTGGTTATATAGTCAGTATTATACTGTAGGTTTTCAGGGATATAGTAAGCTACTATTGTAGGGTCTGACTTAGTGGTATTTCATAGGGCTATATCTGCATCTACTTCTGCTTGTGATAAGGCTTTGTTTCGTACGCAAGCGTGGTAGATATATTTGTTACCTG
>JACCDG010970878.1_pt1 | contig 39083 bp, 67 predicted proteins | sample 7442471 | NCBI WGS metagenome assembly JACCDG01 (sample SAMN15323444, study PRJNA562643) | freshwater metagenome | isolation source: river surface water | place: USA:Blue River Watershed | collected 2017-08-17 | reverse complement strand
TGAAAGCAACTGTATACACCATTGAAGATGACTACTTAGGTATTCTATTGACTATCGAAGGTGAAGTTATAACCTTTGCAGATGAGGATTGTCCAGCTGTTATTATCAATGAGATTTCATATGGTGATAAAACATTGGAACTATGGCCGTTCAGTGATAGATTCATTGAATACCTGAAAGATAGGATTTATCAAACTTGGGCGCAGGAGAAGTGACTATGCGTGAACAACTTAAATTGACTGGTTTTCTGGCTTTTGTGGTGATTCTGTATATCATCGGAGGATACATTGATGCGTGAATGGCTCCAGAATCGATTTAACGGGCTTTTGAGCCGCTTTCTTGAACTTTTGATACCCTGACTAGGGTGGAGACTAAAAATGCGTTGTACGTGCTGTAATAAACGACTGTCTGACTATGAGACAACCCTGAAACATGGTGAAACAGGTCAGTATCTGGACACTTGTCTAGATTGCCTGAGCGAGATTGCACATGATGTTCCGATGCCAGTCAAAGCTAGGAAAGACCTCATTGACAGCATGGACATTCACGAAGATGTTGACGAACTGACGGAAGTCGAGTATAATAAATACTCTAAAGGAAACGATGAAGAAGAAGAAACATAAATATAATACTATTTATAGTTATACATATAAAGTTACTTTAGACACTTAAGAACTTCTAAAGTACCTTTATAGTATAGCAAGAATCGTGCCAACTTTGGCAGACATGAAGATGTTTTGTCTATCTTTTGTTAACTTTCATCAATGAGGCTTAAAATGGCTGAATATGACCAAGACGCTACGCTGGAAGAAGCGTTCTACTACTGGGTTTTGTCTGATGTCTGTAGCCTTATCCGTAGATACGGTTACACTAAAGTATTAACAGACATAGACAAAGCATTACGCACTGACGACCTTGAAGTCGAACTAAAAAGTAACTTTGAGGGTGACGAAGAATGATTGTGTCTGTTATCATCGGTGTCTTGACATTGGTTAAAATCTCCATGAGGTAATGCTATGTTGTCTTTGAACATGAACATTGAAAACACATCTGTTACTGTCTTGTTTGACTGGTACGGAGAAGAACCTGACTGGGAAGGCATGGAAGTCATAGCGTTGCTTCCTACGCCAGATCCAAGCCTTGCGAAATATTGGGTAACCATCAATGATGTACTGAGCGATGAACAATGGAAGCACATTGAGATGGAAATCTATCGCAATGAAGATGAACTTAAAAGACAGGTGAAAGACAATGACTACTAAGGATGAAGCATTGAAGCTGGCGCTGGATGCGTTGGAGGAAACCCGCAACGCACTGGCATGGTTCTACGACAGCTACCCAGAAGACGTTACGCCGAAAGGCAATGAGTTGTTGCCTCATGTGGAGGTTGTTCTTGCCGACCTGCGCGTAGCTTTGACGAGCAATAGCCGCGCACTTGAGCAGCCAGCGCAGGGGCAGGAGCCGGTGGCGTGGCGTGGTAGGGCGTTGGCGGAAGACACATGGACACTGTACTGGGGTGATCCGACAGGTGAGCAAGATGTAGTCGAACCCCTCTACACCACCCCACCCGCAGCAACTGTGCAGGAGCCTCTGACTGATGAGCAGATCAAGCAAGCCAAACCAGTCTGCGCCGACTTTGTGAGCTTCCGTGCTGGAGTTCGCTATGCCGAAGCCCGATATAAGGAAAAGCAACCATGATCTATTTTGAGCATGACAAAGAGTATGTGTTCCTGTGGCCGTCCATTGCTATCAGCACAGTCTGTGAGTTTTGGATTGGTCTCGCGTGGCTGTGCTTTGAGATTGGATGGCGCAGTGGCGATGATGGAGAAAAAGACTGGAAAGGACAAGAGGCATGAACTGCGAAGACATCACACGGTTTGACTTAGACATGGACGGCTCGTTCGAGCCTTCAGAGCATGGTAGCTGGGTTCGGTATGAAGACCATGTGCTATTGCTCGCAGAACAGCGGCAATGGGTTGGGCTGACGGATGAGGAAATGGAAAATTTTTCTGTCGAAAACGGTATGGCTACTTTTTTAAACGACGGCGAAGAGACACACATCTTGTGGTTTGACGGCGATTGTTTCGCATTGTTGAAAGCCGCAGAAGCCAAACTAAAGGAAAAGAATGGGTTCTAACTTTTTGAAGCATATTCCCTGCGAACACTGTGGCAGTACTGACGGGAATTCGCTGTACGATGACGGGCATACACATTGCTTTGTGTGTGGTAAAACAGAATTTGAGAACCAGATAGAAGAAAGATCAGTTATGAGGGACGCAGTAGCGCCAGCGGGATCACCTACAAAAAAGGTTGAATTGAAGGGAACGGTAAAGTCAATCCCTGATCGAGGTATCACTCAACAAACTTGTGAGAAATTTGGAGTAACCCAAGATGGAGAACATCACTATTACCCTTACGCTGATGCCGGAGGAAGTATCGTCGCTGCAAAGAGACGGAGAGTTGAAGATAAGACTTTTAACATTCAGGGGTCTTTCAATTCCGCACTTCTGTTCGGACAGCAACTATTCCACACGGGAGGTAAGTATGTCACCGTCTACGAAGGAGAGTTGGATGCGCTTGCAGGCTATCAACTTACCGGGTCTCAATGGCCCAGTGTCAGCATTAGAAACGGAGCACAAGCAGCATTAAAGGACTGTAAGGCGCAGTACGAATGGCTTAATAGCTTCGAGAACATTGTCATCTGTTTTGATGCTGACGAACCGGGACAGAAGGCAGCTAAAGAGGTTGCTGAGCTGTTTGGACAGAAAGCCAAGATTGTCAAGCACAAGAGTGGTTACAAAGATGCTTGTGAGTATCTTCAGGCAGGAGCTACCAAGGAATTCGTCAATGAGTGGTGGAAGGCAGAGACGTACATTCCTGACGGTATCGTCAATGCTGCTGATTTGTGGGAAGAAATCTGTAAGTCTGAACCTGTAGCGGAAGCGCAGTATCCTTGGAAGGGGCTTAACAAGCTGCTTTATGGTTTCCGGCGAGCTGAGTTGATCACAGTTACTGCCGGAAGCGGGTTAGGTAAGAGTCAATTCCTACGGGAGATCCTATATCATCTGCTCAGGACTACCCAGTGGAACATTGGTGGTCTATTCTTGGAGGAATCCACGAGGAAGACTGCTAGGAGTATCATGTCTTTGCACGCTAACAAGCTGCTGCATTTGCCTGATACGCCAGTGACTGAACAGGAATTGAAGGAGGCTTTCGATGCAACTTTGGGGACTAACCGTGTTTATCTCTTCGATCACTTTGGTAGCAGTGACGTTGACAATATTGCAAATCGAATCCGATACATGGCTAAAGCGTGTGACTGTCGTGTTATTTTTCTTGATCACATCTCTATTGTTGTATCTGGGCTGGATAATGGAGATGAGCGTAAAGCCATAGACAACATGATGACGAAGCTACGAACACTGGTACAGGAACTGGAAGTTACTCTTATCTGTGTATCACACCTACGGAGACCACAAGGAAATGCAGGACATGAAGATGGGCAGGCAGTTTCACTTAGTCAGCTTAGAGGATCTGGAGCTATTGCGCAACTCTCAGATGCTGTCATCACCCTCGAAAGGAACAGTATGGCTGACGACGAGAGAGAACGCCACAAAACTAAGGTTGCTGTTGCAAAGAATCGGTATAATGGATACACTGGACCAGCCTGTGACCTCCAGTACATTAAAGACACTGGTAGAATGATTGAAGCAGAGGAAGAAACACTATGAGTAAACAAGAAGATGCAGAAGCCTGTCTATCGTTAGCCTATAAATATGTGTGTCTAAGCGATTGTGTTCAATCTCAAAGGCCTTCACTTTTAAGTGATAGTATTCTTAGTAATCTCTTAGCTAAAAAGGAAGTCATAGAGATTCTTTTTGAAAAACGAGTCAAGGAATTAGCTTATGAAGATGTCTGACGGAGGTAAAGGCGATGCACCACGTAAGCAGCAGGATCAGAAGGCTTACGAGGAGGGATGGGACAGGATCTTCAGGAAACGTAAGAAGGAAGAACCTGTGAAGCAACATCAAGAGGATGATTGTAATGACTAAAGAGGATATTGTTCACATGGCGCAGGAGGCTGGGTTGGAGGATGAAGTACTTGTTCCTTGGGCATATGAAATCAATATGTTCGCCGTCCTTGTCGCTGCTGCCAGCGCAAGCGTTGAGCGTGAGGCGTGTGCGAAGGTACTTGATGAGATGGTGGATCAAATGATTGCAGACATGGAGCCAAGCACTGCGATCAATTGGGTGCGTAACCACGCCGCCGCTATCCGTTCTCGTTCTAGCGAACACTGCGCCCGTGACGAAGCCACATCAAGGGGGCAGACATGAGCGGAGATCACAACCTTTACCAAAAGTGGCGTGAGACTGAAGCCTACGCTGTTCCAATGACGCCTGAGGGAGTCAAAAGCTCGCAGGAAAGGTGGAGAGGTTTTAATCAGGGCTATAAACAAGCCATAAAAGACTGTGTTGCTTTGTTAATGATTCAGCACGAAGCAGCAAACGGAGCGCACAATTATTGGCACGTTGCCGCTAATTTGATTCAAGCAGAATATGGGAATCACCATGACGATTGAACATCTTATCGTAGGAGCAACCGGAGTAGGCTATCTCATCGTAGGTGTGCTACAATGGCTCAAGGGAGAGACAGCTAACGGCATGATCTGGACAGGTTATGCTTTTGCTCAGGTTGGTCTATGGCTCAATTTGAAGTGAGGTTAAACAATGCTTGACATTACAATGTGTAGGGACACTAAATGTCCACAGAACGAAAAATGCTATCGTTACATAGCTCTTCCGACTAAACACTGGCAAAGTTATTTTGTTAGTAGTCCTAAGAAAATGGAAGGATGTCCTGAGTTTTGGCCCATTGAAAGTAAAGAATATGAGGATCGTTCTAGACATCGAAACGGATCTATCACACAAGAAGATCCATCTGGTAGTCACTAAAGACATTGATACAGGTGAAGTAAGAACATGGAAAGAAGCAACTGGCCTAAACGACTATCTAAGCAAGGCTACACTCCTGATTGCTCACAATGGAATAGGATTCGATTTTCCAGTGTTGAACAGATCATGGAAGACGAAGATCAGATTGAAGCACGTATTCGACACTCTTATCGTAAGCAGGCTTCTCGATCCGAGCAGGGAACAAGGACACTCTCTGGAGGCATGGGGACAGTCTCTAGGCTTCAGGAAGATTAACTATAAGTCCGTATGGCAATGGCTCCAAGGACGACGAGAGGAATACGATGGAGAATGTTTCGATAAACCTGTTGATAATCTTCTGGAGTCTTATTGCATTAGGGACGTTGAAGTTTGTGCTAAACTGTATCTTAAACTATGCAATGAGATTTCTGAGAAACAGTTTTCGCAAGAGTCAGTTGAATTGGAACACAAAGTCGCGGCTATAATCGCAGAACAGGAACGCAATGGATTCAAATTGGACACCGTTTACGCCACTTGTCTACTTACTGACATCAAAGGAAAAATGGCAGGAATACATGAACAGATGCAAAGTAGATGGCCTCCCTACGAGGTTGCACGAGTCTCAGAAAAAACAGGAAAGCAACTCAAGCCCTTGCTGGTTACTTTCAACCCCGGAAGCAGACAACAAATCGGACAAAAGCTGATCGAGCTTGGGTGGAAACCTAAGCAGTTTACACCTACGGGTCATCCGATTGTGGACGAATCTGTGCTATCGAAGTTGGACATTCCAGAAGCTCAAATGATTGCTGAGTATCTGATGCTCCAAAAGCGTGTAGCACAGATTGAAAGCTGGTTAGAGGCTGTGAAGGATGACGGCAGGGTTCACGGTAAAGTTATTACCAACGGGGCAGTGACAGGCAGGATGACGCACAGTAGTCCTAACATGGCACAGATCCCTAATGCAGGATCAGTGTATGGACATGAGTGTCGTGAGTGCTGGACTGTTGAAGATGGTAATGTCTTGGTAGGCTGTGATGCTTCAGGCTTGGAGCTTCGTATGCTTGCTCACTATATGAAGGATGAAGGATATGTCAGAACAGTCACTGAAGGAAGCTCTAAAGATGGTACAGATGTCCATACGGTCAACCAAAGAGCTGCTGGACTCGCAACAAGAGACAGCGCAAAAACTTTTATATACGCATTTTTGTATGGGGCAGGCGATGCTAAAATTGGAAGTATCATTGGAGGAACTGCTAAAGATGGCGAGCGACTCAAAACAAAGTTCCTTAAGCAGACCCCTTCCTTAGCAAAACTTCTTGAGAGAGTAAAGAAGCAATCAGCTAAAGGATGGGTTCCCGGCTTGGATGGCAGACGCATATGGGTACGCTCAGAACATGCGGCCCTGAATAGTCTCCTACAAGGCGCTGGAGCTATCGTAATGAAGAAAGCATTGTGTATCTTCTACGACAAGATCAAGGCTAATAAGTGGCCTGTGAAGCTAGTTGCTAATGTGCATGATGAATTCCAATTTGAGTGTACACAAGCAGTAGCTGAAGAAGCAGGTAAAGCGGCCCGTCAAAGCATCATAGATGCAGGGATTTATTTCAACCTTCGATGTCCTTTGGACGGGGAGTACAAAATTGGCAAATCGTGGCGACAAACACACTGACGCTATCACAGGACAGATTGTAATCAATTTGTATGAAGATAGCTTCGAGGTCAAGACTACAGAGACAGTTGATCTGTTTACTGTGTGGGCTGTGGCGATAGGCATCCAAGAATATCTGGAAAATATTGCCGAAGACCTTGACAAAGTAGACAAGATCATGCTACAATAATTGCATCAACTTTTTTAACGGAGATCAGAAATGACTTTTACACTTGAAGACAACGAAGCAGCATTCATCGTGCGTGTTCTTGGACAGTTGCCTACTGAGACTGGTGCTTTCCCGCTGCATCAGAAGCTTGTAGAGCAGTTTAAAGCGCAAGAACAGACTGAGAAGTCTGAGTAAAGGATAAGCGAGTGTGGCGTAATTGGCAGCCGCATCTGATTTAAGTCCAGATGTCCTTAGGACGTGAGGGTTCGAGTCCCTCCACTCGCACCAAGTTTTGCTCGAAAGAGCTTTTTAAAGAGGAAAATGAAATGGATATGAAACCTGTAAAGATCGGTGGTTCTCTGTATTGGGCTAACTGGATGAATCAGTACAATACAAAATTTAATGAAGACAATCGTAAGTATGAATGCACGATTGGAGATCTTTCAGATAAAGCCGCTGAAGCCCTAAAGGAGCTTGGCATCCAGATCAAAGAGAAAGACACGATGGGTAAATACATTGTAGGCAAGAGCCTCTATGTTTTTGAACCTGTCGATGAAGATGGTAAGCCTGTTGACATTGCCAAGATCGGCAACGGCACTAAGGTGACCGCCCTTGTGTCCAGCTATCGTCACAAGATGTCTGCTAAATATGGCGCTGCTCCGAGCATCAAGAAACTGATCGTTACTGAGCTTAAGGAATATAACCCGGAACCACGTGAGGAAGAAGAGGCCGATGACGTCCTCTGACGTTATCACTGACGTCCCTAAAAAGCTACTCATTGATGCTGACTACCTGATTTATGGTATTGGTTTTGCTAGTGAGGAGGATTCTGAGAAGTTTGCAAAGAGCAGGTTAGTAGAGACACTAGAAGATATGGTCTACTTACACCTGAAGGCAGACTCTTATGAAGCCTTCTTAACTGGTAAAAACAATTATCGATATGAGATTGCAAAGACAGTACCCTATAAAGGTAATCGCAAGGACGCTAAAAAGCCCAAACATTACGATGCTTTGCGTGAATGTATGATTACCCGCTTAGGTGCTGTCATTGTTGATGGTCAAGAAGCTGATGATGAAGTAGCTATAAGGATGACTAAGGAGCCAGATCAGTACCTGCTTGTAGGCGTTGATAAAGACCTAAGACAGATACCGGGATGGCATCACAATCCTCATAAAGCTCAGACGGAGTACATTGATGAGTTTCAGGCGTATAAAAACTTCACTCTTCAGTTGCTCACCGGGGACAGAGTTGACAACATACCGGGTCTGGAAGGGATTGGTCCTAAGAAGGCCGCTAAAGCTTTGCAAGACGCTAAGACAAAGGAAGCGCTTCTGCAAGCTGCGTTTGATAAGTATAAAGAACTTGGGTATTCGAAGGACTATTTTACAGAGCAGGGGCAACTCCTCTGGCTTAGGCGTACTGAGGGAGAACTATGGCAACCGTCAAACGTAAGCTAACACAGAAGCAGGTTGCAAAGAAGTATGGCTTCCGCAGTGGCTTGGAAGAGCGCATTGCGGAGCAGTTGGACAAGGCGGGTGTGGAGTACACCTATGAGCAGGTAAAGCTGAAATACATCAAGCCAGCTTCTGAGCATGTGTATACACCCGACTTTGTGCTTTCTAACGGGATCATTGTAGAGACTAAAGGCCGATTCTTGATGGCAGATCGTCAGAAACATATCCTTGTTAAGAAGCATAATCCAACACTGGACATTAGGTTTGTCTTTAGCAACTCTAATGCACGGATCAGTAAGACAAGCCGTACAACGTATGCACAGTGGTGTGTCAAGAATGGCTTTCTTTTCGCAGACAAAACCATCCCTGAGGAGTGGTATAATGAATAGTATTTTTAAGATGTTAGAGCAAGACGCAGTGCGTGATGCTTGGAACAATGTCATGGAAGCTCTTGTGGTAGAGCGTCTGAAGGAAGACTATCTTCTGTGTCTTGATTGGGCAGACATGGAGACTGCTAACGCTATTCTTGTGGTGTTGCGTTACTTCATGGTCTATGAGGACTTCAAACACTTCTTGAATGAGGCTAAAGATGCAGGTTACGACACAGGGAGATAATGTCATTTATACCTTCACACAAGAGGAGCAAAAGTACCTTATGGAGCATCATCTTTGGTATCTGCTTCTGAGTAAGATGACTTATAAAGAGACTGTAAAGGTAGAAGACTGATGAAAGTTGAACTGGTATGGGCTACTCCTGACATTGAAGAGAAAGTAGCTTACTGTGCCCGTGTGAGTAACCCTGAGAATCAACATAACCACGAGACTGCTCCGAAGCTTCTAAAGTATCTGATGAAGCATAAACACTGGAGTCCTTTTGAAATGGCTAATGTGTGCATGGAGATTGAAACTACTCGTGATATTGCACGACAGATCCTCCGTCATCGTAGCTTTAGCTTTCAGGAGTTCTCTCAACGTTACGCTGTAGTCAATGACTTCTCTATTCGAGAATGTCGAACACAGGATGAGAAGAATAGACAGAACAGCTTGACTACTGAAGACCGAGAGCTACAGAACTGGTGGAACTCTGCTCAATTGCGCGTACAACAAGAAGCTGAATTCATGTATCGTGCAGCACTTAATCGTGGTGTTGCTAAGGAGCAGGCTAGAGCATTGCTTCCTGAAGGCATGGCAGTGAGTCGTATGTACATGAATGGCACTCTGCGTAGCTGGTTGCACTACATTGAAGTTCGTACTGATCCTAGTACGCAGAAGGAGCATCGAGATGTGGCAGAAGCTTGTAAGTCTGTGTTGTCTATTCTGTGTCCGAGTATCATGGAGATTGTGAATGGTTAAAGAAATAGAAGATATTCTTGATGAGTTTAACTTTCAGCGTGTCCAAGATACAATGAAAGCTTTGGGTTGGAAATATCACGATACTGTTGATGCTTATCCCTCCATTGGAGAACTTCGTAAGACTGCTCGTAGACAGTTGACTTATGTATATAATGCTGAGCCTTGTCCTGAATATTTATCAGGTTCTGGAGGTTTTGAAGCTACACGACATATGTACATAGGTGACGATAAAAAGTATCTTAGTCTTAAATTTATTGTAGCAGAATGGAATAATTATGATTGACAGCATCGATGAATATCAAAAGAAGGCATGGGAAACTGCCTTGGAAACTGCTAAGAATCCTGCTTACATGGTGTCGAATCTGACCTCGGAGGCTGGTGAAGTGGCAGGTAAGTATGCTAAATGGATTCGTGATGGTGTCTTGGATGAAGAAGGTCTTCAGAAGGAGATGGGAGATGTATTCTGGCAGCTTGCAGGACTGTCTACTGTGATGGGCTGGAGCTTGGCTGACATTGCTTCTAAGAATCTGCAGAAGCTCAATGATCGTGCTAATCGTATGGCTATTTCTGGATCTGGAGATGATCGCTAATGCGTATCCTTGTCATTCCTGACTGCCAAGTAAAGGATGGTGTTCCTCTGGAGCATCTTACATGGGCAGGAGAGGCTATCTGTGAGTATCGACCTGATGTTGTGGTAAACTTGGGTGACTTTGCAGATATGCCTAGCCTGTCTAGCCATGATGTTAAAGGCTCTAAATACTTTGAAGGCTTGCGATACAAGACAGACATTCAGGTGGCTAAGGATGCCATGAAGATGCTCTTGAAGCCCCTGCGAGACCTTCAAAGCCGTCAGAAGAAGAACAAAGAGAAAGTTTATAAGCCTCGTATGGTACTGACTCTGGGGAACCATGAGAACCGTATTGACAGGGCTGTGAACAACAATCCTACCCTTGAAGGACTGATTTCTACTAAGGACCTTGAGTATGAGAAAGATTGGGAGGTTTTTCCTTTCCTTCACCCCGCCTTTATTGGCGGTGTGGGTTTTAACCATTTCTGGCCTGTGGGAGCAATGGGGCGACCTGCCGGTAGTGCTGCTGCTATCATTAACAAGCTACACATGTCTTGTGTTGCTGGACATCAACAAGGAAAGCAAGTCGCTTATGGTAAACGCGCTGATGGCAAGCCTATTTGTGCTATCATTGCTGGTAGTTATTATCTGCATGATGAATCTTATATGGACCAGCTGTCTAACCGTCACTGGCGCGGCTTGTTGGTGATGAATGAAGTCAATGACGGACACTTTGATGAACTTTTTCTCAGTATTGAGTATCTAGGAAAGAAATATGGCAACAAAGAAACAAACTAACAAGGTAACCTCTAAACCTAAGACGTACTATTCACGAAAGTTTCTCAATAAAGATAAAGGGATGGCCGCTATTGAGTTTACTTTTGAGTTTAACCCACAGTGGATGTATCATGGCGGATGGGATGCTAATGTTGTCATCTCTGACTGCTATAAAGCATCAACACTTGATTTCAGTTGTTATAGTGTAAAGGACATTGATAAAGTTATCGACAAAGTTTCTCTAATCTTGACTGAGTTTGAGAAGTTTGGTAACTTGCTTCTTGAAAACAAAGAAGCCGCTATTGAGTCCATGAAAAAAGCCGAAGCTGAGCGTAAGAAACGTAAGGCAAGGAAGACTAAAACTTCTCTTTTGGATAAGTTGAATGATGATGAGTGAACACAAGTGTAATAGTTGCTTTTATATGCAGAATGAGCGTAGTCGTAATCCGTGTAATGTCTGTGAAGGGTATAACAAGTACGTGAACCGTAATATTTATATCCATCAGCCCGCAGCCAAAGGCGAGGACTATTTTGTACCGGATACGATTACAATTAAAGAATGGGATAATGAGGATGCTTTTGATGGCTTCTATGGTGGTTCTGAAGACTATGTAGAACAGGGATACGATACTGTGTCTAGACCTAAACACTATATGCTCTTCGATAAAGGGTTTTATCCTGAAGGCATTGAAGTACGGAATGTGCTTGAGAAACTGTCTCAAAAAGTGTATGAAAGTAAATACACGCCAAAGAGTATGCCTATGGCTTTATCTGACTATGTGCAAATGATGCAATACCTGATGCGCTTCATGGATAAAAACGGTAAAGAAGATCTAGAGAAAGCACGTTGGTATTTAGATAAGCTGATTGACGCTTATGGAACTGACTCTTGACGAGCTGAAAGAGCGTCTAGCAGGCTTAGATGAGGTCACATTGATGGAAGTGTTAGACATCCATAGTGATGAACTCGTCGAAGCCTTTGAGGACAGAATTGAAGAAAACATAGATAAACTAAAAAGGATGATGAATGACTGAAGCGCAGACTTTTAAAATGACCCCGTATAACGAATATATTGCCAAAAGCCGTTATGCTCGTTACTTGGACAATGAAGGCCGTCGTGAGCACTGGCCTGAGACAGTGAAGCGGTACTTTGACTTCATGCAGAAACACCTGAAAGAGAAGTATAACTATATCTTTGAGGATGCTCTTCGTCAGAAGCTTGAGACTGCTGTGGTGAACCTTGATGTGGTTCCTTCTATGCGCTCAATTATGACAGCTGGTGAGGCTCTTGAGCGTCAGAACATTGCAGGCTATAACTGTTCATATCTGCCTATTGATGATCCGAAGGCATTTGATGAGGCGATGTATATCCTGCTCTGTGGTACAGGTGTGGGCTTTAGTGTGGAGCAAAAGTATGTTAACAAGTTGCCTGAGATCCCTTGCAAGCTCTATGATTCTGAGTCTATGGTTGTCGTTAAAGACTCCAAAGAAGGCTGGGCAAAGGCCCTGCGACAGGTTATTGCCTTGCTATATGCAGGTGAAGTACCTAAGTGGGACGTATCTTCGGTTCGCCCTGCAGGAACTCGCCTCAAAACCTTTGGTGGTCGTGCCAGTGGTCCCGAGCCGCTTGTGGAACTCTTTAAGTACGTTGTCGCCAAGTTCAAAGGTGCTGCTGGACGAAAACTTACAAGCTTGGAAGCCCACGATATTCTTTGTAAAATTGGGGAAGTCGTGGTGGTCGGTGGAGTACGACGCTCAGCGATGATCTCTCTGTCTGACCTTGGTGATGATCGTATGGCTCATGCTAAGGCAGGCAACTGGTGGGATGGTAACGGTCAACGTGCTCTGGCTAACAACAGTGCAGTGTACGATGTGAAGCCTGATGTTGGTCAATTCATGCGGGAGTGGAGTAGCATTTATGAGAGTCATTCGGGAGAGCGCGGAATCTTTAATCGCTATGCTTCAGAACTTCAAGCAGGCAAGAATGGACGCCGTAAGCTCAATCAAGAGTGGGGTACTAACCCTTGTAGTGAAATTATTCTGCGTCCTTATCAGTTTTGTAATCTATCCAGTGTTATTGTTCGTAGCGATGATACTGTGGATCGACTTCGGGATAAGATCGTTATGGCAACGATTCTGGGGACTTTTCAATCGACGATGACTCATTTTCCGTACCTGCGGAAGATTTGGCAGACCAACACTGAGGAAGAGCGTTTGCTTGGTGTTTCCATGACAGGTATTCTAGACAATAAGTTGTTGAATAATCCTGACGATCCTAACCTTCCTAAACTCTTGGAGGAACTGAAAGATGTGGCTGTTAATGTTAATGCTGAGTACGCTGATGCTATCGGTATCAATCGGAGTGCTGCTATTACAGCAATCAAGCCCGAAGGCACTGTCAGTCAGCTTAGTTCTACTGCTAGTGGCATTCACCCTCAACATGCTCAGTATTACATTCGTCGTGTAAGGTCTGATAACAAAGACCCTCTGACGGACTTCCTGAAGGCTCAAGGTTTCCCTTCGGAGCCTTGCTTTATGAAGCCTGACAGCACGACAGTGTTTAGCTTCCCGATGAAGGTTGCTGAAGGTGCTCTGCTTCGTGAGGACTTGGATGCTATTACGCACCTGCGCCTGTGGCTGATGTTCCAGCGTCACTACTGTGAGCATAAGCCTTCTGTGACCATCTCTGTGCAAGAACATGAGTGGCCTAAGGTTGGTGCTTGGGTGTGGGATAACTTCGATGAGATCACTGGTGTGAGCTTCCTGCCCTACTCGGGGGGAACTTACAAGCAAGCACCTTACGAAGAGTTCACTAAAGAGCAATATGAGGAGATGTTGAAAATCATGCCTGCTACTATTGATTGGGACGCCTTTATTGAGGTGACTGATAATGTCGAAGGAGCACAGACCCTTGCCTGCACTGCCGGAAACTGCGAAATTTGAGTTAGCTTGTCCTAACTGTGGTAAGCTACGGACATACGAGACTGAAACTTCTTTAAAAAGAGCTAAAGAAAAGAAGTCAGTGTGTCCCTCTTGTAGAACAGCAGCGAATAACAGGAAACGCAAAGGAACTAAACTAGGCGCTAATAACCCTTCTTGGAAAGGATATAAAAATGTTCCGGGAAAGGTTATTAGTAAACTGAAACGAGATGCGAAAGCAAGAAACATAGACTTTCAAATAACAATAGAAGACATCCAAGAAAAATACGAGCAGCAGCATCATTGCTGTGCTTTGACTGGTATTCCTGTGTTGTTTGGAATGAATGCTTCTGTTGATCGCATTGATTCAGAAAAAGACTATACAAAAGACAATATTCAGATTGTGTTGAACGTCGTTAATATTATGAAGAGAGACATACCTGAAGATTTGTTTATTATGCTATGCAAAGCAGTAGCAGAAAGGCATAAATGAAAACAGTCTACACTAAGGATGCTTGTCCTGCCTGTGTGACTTTGAAGGCTTCCCTCGTTAAGTCGGGGGAGGCTTTTCAGGAAGTCAAGATTGGACGAGACATTACACGAGAAGAGTTTATGAGTAAGTTTCCTACAGTACGGACTGTACCGTATGTAGTTGATAACGACAAAGGAGAATGATGACTACGGTTCCTGCCAAGAAAGAGACTGCTAAAGAAAAGCAGTCAAACAGTTTGAAGTTGAAGCTGGATGACATGGCAGTTATCAAGCCTAAGACAGACAAACAAATGGAGTTCTTTGAGGCTTATCAACGTGGTGACTACTTCATGGCATTGCATGGTGTAGCAGGCACAGGTAAGACTTACATCGCCTTGTATAAGGCTCTGGAAGAGGTCATGGATCGTAACAATCCCTTTAATAAGGTGACTATTATCCGTAGCAGCGTTCAGAGTCGTGATATGGGCTTTCTACCGGGAGATGTAGATGAAAAGATGGACGTGTATATCCAGCCTTACAGACAGATTTGCTCTGACCTGTTTAAGCGAAAAGATGCTTGGGATCGCTTGGTGGAACAAGGACACATTGAGTTTGTGTCTACAAGTTTCATTCGTGGTACTACCTTCATGCATAGCGTCCTCATCGTAGACGAGATGCAGAATATGAACTTTGAAGAGCTTGACACCATCATCACTCGCGTAGGCGATAAGTCCAAGATTGTCTTCTGTGGCGACTATCGACAGACTGACCTACGTAAGAAGGACGATAAGTCAGGTATCTTGAAGTTCCTTGACATTGCAGGTAATATGAAAGAGTTCTCACGCTTTGAGTTCGGCATTGAAGATATTGTCCGTAGCTCACTTGTGAAGCAGTACATTATTGCTAAAACACACTATGAAGACAGAGAACGCTGAAAGATGTAGCGAATACTACTATGCTAACAAAGAGAAACGTCTTAGAAAGCAAAAAGAGTATTACTACAAAAACAGAGAAGCACGACTAGCATACGCTAGAGAAAAGAGAGAACAAAGAAAGCAATACATGAGTGTTTGGCAAAAAGAAAACAAGCACTTGTGTAATGCGGCTAACTCTAAAAGAAGAGCTTTGCGTCTTTCCGCTACTCCTTCATGGTTAACTGAGAAAGATTTTGAGGATATAAAAGAGATGTATAAACTTGCTCAAGCATGTTCAGAAGTCTTTGAAGAGCAATACCATGTGGATCATATTATCCCTTTACAAGGAGAAAACGTATGTGGTCTTCATGTTCCGTGGAATCTTCAAATTCTTTCTGCTTTTGATAATATTTCAAAAAGCAATAAATTAAAGACACACTACGAGGACGGACACCATGGTTAATCGTAAGTATTTGGTAACACATTATCAACCGCGACAACTACTGGAAACAAAGTATGTTGTGAATGAAGATAAAGTAATTGAACTTGTTGAAAAAACGATTACTCTGTTTCCATTGAACGACGAGAAAGATAAGATTGTCATTGAACTAACGGAGATCAAGACATATGGGTAAGGCGAATGAAGTATTTGTGTTAGTTGATTCTATAGATTACGAAGGAGAAAGTATTCTAGGGGTATACTCTACAATGGAGAATGCTAAAAAAGCTGCTGATCGCTGGGAAGAAGAGAATACAGGATGCTGGGATGATATGTATATTTATACAATTTCCATCGATGCCCTCCCTGAATCTATTTTTGACCGCAAAAGAGAAAAGGTTAAATAATGAATAAGGCTAATGACGAAGAAATCATGCTGATGATGGGTCAGCAACAGCAACAGAATGGCCTGATCCGTTCTATCCAGCAGCAATTCAATGCTCATCTGATCTTCATTGATGATGACATTGGAGATCCTGCTATGTATCGTGACGTCATTCATTGTCTTGCTACTTGTAATGAGAACGATACAGTTAACTTCTTGATTAACTCCAACGGAGGCCGTACAGACTCTATCTGGCAGATAATTGAGGCTATGAAAGGATGCAGAGGTGATGTCTGTGCTACGGTTATTGGGTCAGCTTACAGTGCTGCTTCTATGCTGGCTTGTATGGCTCCTGAATGTTACATTGCTGATAGTGCAGAATTTATGCTCCATACCGCTCATTACGGTAGCATCGGCACTGTCCCGAATGTTAAAGGACAAACAGACTTCGCAACAAAGCAAATCAACAGACTCTTAGACATCTGCTATGCAGGCTTCCTAACACCTAAGGAGCTTGAAGAGCTGAAGAATGGACGAGAGTGGTGGTTCGATGCTGATGAAGCACGTGAGCGTATGCTCAAGCGTCAACTTTATCTGCTGAAAGAATCAAAGAAGAAAGCCCCACGTAAAGTAAAAGAGTAACAAAAAAGCCCCGACAGAGGAGACTCTGAAGGGGCTTACTTATTAGTGGCTGCGATAATCTTGTAGAACAGCTACGATAGCTGCTATGGAGCCTACAGTCCACAGAATAGGCTTAGCTAACTTAGCTATCCATTCAAGTACTGTAAAAGCACCAGAGGCTGCTGTAAAGGCATGAACCATACCTTCAGTATCCTTAGCTACCTTGTCTACCTTTTCTTCTACTTTAACCAGTCTTTCATAGATTTCATTATGTGATACTTCTTTGGAGTCCATATTACTTCTTATTCTTTAGTTCGATGATCTTCTCTAAAGTATTATGCTTTACAAGGTATTGAATAGCAGAAGCCAATAAAGAAATATCATCTTTAAAGTTTCCTAAACCATGATTACACGTGTTACATAATAACTGACGTACTTTGCCGGTATCGTGACAATGATCTATTACAAGTTTCTTTTGAAAACGTGTCTCATCTTGTCCGCAGATAGCGCATTTATGATTCTGCGCTTCCAACATGTCGTTATATTCAGAAAGCTTTAAACCATATGACTCTCTAAGATACTTGCCACGAGTTCTCTCAGGATCTTCTAAGTCCCATTGCTTTCTTTTAGCATTTGAACATCCCCTGCAATAATGTTGAAGACCGTCCTTAGATTTTGAACTTTTATTAAATTCTGAATCTTCTTTATCAGTATCACAAATCGGGCAATGCTTCATTTACGTCCTCGCAGTTCGACAATCTTTTCAATGCCTCTTGAACTGAAATAAGCACCAAAAATGATGATACCCCACTGACCAAGAAGCTCCACGTAGTTTTCATTAGCATTATATCCGAAAGCGGACATCATTGCAAATGTAAAATAACCTGTAAAGATTGCTACAAGCGCCATCGGACGAATGTTCTTAGAAAGCCATGAATCACTGGACATATCAGCTTTCCAGCGTTCCGTGACGTTTTCTTGGTCTATTTTAAAGTATTCTAACTCTTTAGCCAGCTTCTCAAGCTCACCATTCTGAGCCATCTCAGCTAACTTGATCTGAGCCTCTGCCTTTTGAGCAGGATCAGGAATGAGTTTGTCTAGGATCTTTCCAGCAAACGGTAATAAGATATTAAGCATACTTGCTCCTATTCAGCTCAAAGTGTGGCCCATCTTTGAAGCTAATCCAGTCTCCGCCCCACACAATAGGAATATTTAACTCTTTAGCTTTGCCTTTTATATGATAAGCCACTAAGCGATACTTCTCAAAGTCCCAATTAGCTTTACCGTCAATGAACAGCACAATGTCTACAGCATGGCCTGTTAAGTGCCTGCTACGCATTGTCTGAGACTTACCAGAGTCAAATAGCTCTTGTTGTCTTTCCTTTGTACGTAGGCCTTCAGAGATACCAAAGTCATAAGGACTATCGACAATGGATGCTAACATGACCCTCTGGAGGTCTTTGTGGACTCCAGAGAGCTTTCCGATGCTTTTGGCAGAGAAAGAGTAGGTCATGTTATTCACCAAAGTTATATTCTAACGAATTGGTAGGCTGTTGAGTTTGTTCTGTTCCTTGCTGAGCAGGACGACCATTGATAAGAGCATCAACTTCACCTAAGTATTCAGAATCAATGACTCCAGACTTATTTAAAGAATCAACAAACTTACCAGCTAAACCTCCATACTTAGCAGGAGACTTCTGCGCCTGTGCTAAGCCAGCTAAAGCAGACATTGCTTGAGGATTAGTCAAGGCCTTAGAGATAAGACGAGGAGTAATCACCAAAGCAGTACCGGAGATAGCTAACTGAGTAGGATCAAGGTTGTCCCTTACAGAATCAGGCAGAGCAAAGTATAGAAGACCTGCAGCGCCTAATTCAGTAGCTCCAACAGCGGCTGTAATAGCACGAGTACGCAGAGCAGTGCCGCCAGTCTCTTGTTCAAGACCATACTTAGCAGCGTTAGCAATATCGTTTAATTGCTGACGAGTCTTGGCATCCCTGAATAAGTAGTTAAAATTGTCTTTGTAAGACTTATTCTCCATATTCTTAGCAAACTGTGAGATGCTATCAGGAGAATCAAACATTTTATACAGGAAGCCGTACTGGACTTCATTAAGCATGTTTTTAGCTTGATCTGGAGCATAACGCTGCATCTCACCTAAGGCTCGTTGGAAGTCCTTAAAGTTGTCAGGCTTAGACATGGAGAACAGAGTATCCCCGACAGCAGAAGGAGCGTCTTTAAGGGCAGCTCGCATAGTACCGGAATACAATGCATCCATAGCAGTACCGTAGGCATTCTGAGCATTCCAATAAGCCCTTAGAAGGTCATTATTGGCAATATTTGCATCGGTGCGTCCAATGGTAGGTAGCATAGAGTCCAGATCTTTATAAGATCCTTTATACTGACCAGAACGGAGCCCCGCAGCCTGATCAATACCGCCACCTAAGCCTAACTTACGAGCTAATGCTTTCTCTTCTTCATTACCAAAAGTCAAGACAGCAACATAGTCCATGTTGTCTTTCAGCTTGCCTGCAAACTTCTTATAGTAGGCCTCAGAAGTGGTTGTTGGAACACCTTCTTTAGAAATATCACGAGCACTGGCTAACAAGTCACTACGAAGAGAATGAACAGCAGAGAAAGGAAGTTCATCAGGTTTAGCAAGGATCTGATTAAGGACATCAATCTTAGCCTGTGCAGCAGCACTAGGAGAAGTTCCTTCTGTACGGACAATCTTTTCAAGTTCCTGACGGGCTTCTTCTTTCAAGGGAGTCATATTGACTCGTAAGCCGTCGCCTTGGATCTCCATACGCTGATAGACAGGAGCATACTTCTGTTTCATGGTCTGTTCAGCAGCTTTATGAAGAGCTTGGAAACGATTACCGACTTCCATAGGAACTGTAGTAGTTCCGATACCACCTTGAATATCTTGAACAGCTTGTTTAAACTCAGGAGATGTCTCTAATGTAGTAAACACATTATTGACGCCTTCTTGCAGTCGTTGCTGAACTGCCTGCTGCTGCTTAGTGAAAGCTCCTGTACCACCTGGAGAATACTTAAGAGTTCCCTCAAGTTGCTGTGTTAAAGCATCACCAGTAAGCTGACCACGGGTAAGAGTAGCTTCAGGAACAGATCCAGAAGTTAACCATTCTTGAGCAGCCTTACGTGCAGCAGATTCAGGAGAATCAAATAAGCCTTGTTTAAAACCAGTCTTTTCTAACTGATTCTTAGAAACATTATAGACTTTACCAGCAGCAGAGAACACTAAGTTACCACCTAAGTCAAAAGTAGCTCCTTCAATAGCATTCTGAAGCATCTTCTGAGCAGTTTCACCAGATAGAATATCTCGACCTAAAAGAGCCTGCTCAGCCACCGTACCTGTTGTAGTTCCTGCTACAGTACCCGCTAAAGAAGGAAGATATTTACCGACAACAGGGACATTACCAAGAATAGGGGCGAGGTACTTAGCGCCAGCAAGACCGCCTACCATGCCGCCAAACATAGGTAGGTTTGTAGCAGCCTCAACAGGAAGAGGATTTAAAGCCCCTGCAAGAGCCATACGAGTGCGGTTTAACTCTTGTTCCCGAGCCATTTCCTGCTCACGGGAAGGCCCTTGACGAAGTTCTGCTCCGGGGCCTCCAGCAGGCTTAGAAAAATCATAATCAAGGGCGCTAGTAGCCATTATTTTAACTCCTGTTGAAGCTTCATAGCTTCTTCACGTTCAGCTTTTGTGATAGTACCAGTTTCTGCTTTATCCACTAAAGTGTTTAAGCGACTAAGTTTCTTAAAGTTCTGACCTGTAACAAAATTCATGTCTTTGCTGTAGCGATCAGCTTCAGGAAGCTTAGAAAGTTGTTCGTAGGAAAGAGCACCTGCTTGAATTTCAGTACGTAGATCACGAATAATCCTTGTCATGGATTCAAGCTGTTGACGACTATTAAACTTGCTCTTAACCAGTTGTTCCATTTCCTTCACAGCCAGAGAGCCGGGGAAGCTACGAGCAATAGTCTGCAAAACCTGAGCAGACACAGAATTAACATATTCTGTATTAGCCAGTTTTTTCTCGTCAACCGGAACACCCAGAGCAGATAATGCCTTACCCACTTGTAACTGAGCTTCAGAGAAAGAACCTGTGAATGTCTTAGGAAGAATTGCAGACACTTCATCAAGCTTCTTAATCATAGGCAACTGAGCCGTATAGGCAGCTCCTGCTTGTTTCCAAGTATCGGCCTTAGCTTTAATGTCTTCTTTAGTGCCAATTTCTTTGATAATAGCAGCAACATCAACAGGCTTTTGAGCACTTGCCCTAGCAACATCAACTTTATTCTGTTGAACCTTATCTAAGATCTTAGTCATCTCCTGCGGAGTATAATCAGCTAAATAGGGCTTAGCTTCAATATTTAATGAACGTGCCGCAGCTGCTTGTTCATTATTAGTTTCAACTTTCTTACCTTTGATGTAGTTAGAGAAAGCAGTATCGCTAGAAGCAATGCCTTCAGCTTCTTTAGGAGAAACACCAGCAGCAACCAGAGTGTCAATACGTGCTTGCTTACCAGTAACATCTTGAACTTTAGCAGCAGCTTCAGCATTAACTTTAGTGATGTCGGCGGCTGATTTAGCCATTGCTTGAGCTTGCTGAGCAGCCAAAGCACCTGCACGAGGATCAATCTGTTGAGCAGCCTGAGCAAACTTCATCATGCCTTCAGCAGTCGTGGTGTCGAACTCATTAGCTAAGGCGCGTAATTGAGTAGCTTTCTTGACCATAGGATCTTGAACATCTACACCAAAGAGAGCACCTAAGCCTTGACCGATAGAGCGGCCTGTTTGAGCGCCCATCATATACAGACGCTGAGCAGGATCAAGCTGAGCCATTTGCATGTCCCGGGCTTGCTGAAGTGCTTGAGGGTCTTGACCAAACAGACCAATTAAATCAGCAGTAGTAGCCATACTTATTCCTTTTTTATTTAAGTAAACCAGCGATCAAAGCTGCGATAGGATCTTGAAGACCTTGAACAGCACCTTGAGTAGCGGCGGTCTGATAACCAGCAGCAGTTGTCAGAGGAACAGCAGCAGCGCGTTGTTGAGCAGCTAAGAGATTGCCTGCTTGGGCACCTGCAGCAGCTTGAGAAGATCCTAAGCTAGTGCCAGTAGTGAGAGCTTGCTGGCCTAAGCCTTCAATAGTCTGAGCACCACCTAAGTAAGCTGTATACGGAGCCAGAGCAGATTGTTGCAGACCATAGCCAGTACCTAACAGTTGACCAGCAGCACCGAAGAGGCCCTGACCAGTCTGGATATTAGACAACATACGCTGACGTGCAATCTCTTCAGCAGCCTGTTGAGTCTGCAGAGCAGCTCCACCAAGTTGTTGACCAAGACCAATATCCTGAATCAGGTTAGCACGGGCTTGTTGCTGTGCATTAGCAGCCAGAGCAGCGTCCTGCTGAGCAATAGCGTTGTAGTAAGCGGCCATCTCAGGATTCGTAGCAGCACGGGAGCCAGCGGCAGTAGCACCAGTAGCTAAACCCTGACGACCAGTTTGGAAGAGGTTATTACGAATCTGAGCCAGTTGTTGTTCGCGCTGAGGAGCTAACAAACCTTGTTGCTGTTGCATGTATTGCTGAGCAGCAGCCGTAGTATCATAGCTGGTTGGCATAGCCTGACCTGCGATACCACGCAACTGAGCAGCATACTGCGTAGCTTCAGGAGAAGCACTGTAAGCCGTCGAAGTAGGTAAAAACTGTTGACCAAGGCCAAACAGACTTTGAGAAGCTGACTGATACTGAGGCATAAAGCCTTGAGCAGCCTGTGCCTGAGACAGAGCACCGCCAGACAAACCTAAGAGAGCTTCACGCTGAGCAGCAATGTCAGGAGCAACTTGATAACCAGCACCAACTAAGCGGCCTTGATCGTCATATTGAAAACCAGACTTACCAAAGCGGGTAGTAACACCAACAGGACGGAAAGCAGCCATTTCAGCGGCTTGCTGTCCTGCAGCGACTTGCTGATTAGCAATATTCTGCTGTGCATCTGTGGCTTGATTAGCCGCATAGATAGTCCCTGCCGCAGTAATTGCAGGGCCGATTAAAGCATCATACCAAGCTGCCATGTTTAGTAACTCCCACCATCAACGGTTGCCTCAAATGTTCCTGTAACAGTCAGATTGACTGCTGTAGTTGTTCCTGTCAAAGCAGGACCGTCCTTGTCTGCCTTCGAGTTGACAGCAGAAGCGATTGCATTAAACTCAGTGTCAATCTCAGTTCCTTTAACTAACTTAGCAGGGTTACCTGAAGCCAGTGTGTCTTTAACAGCAAAATCTGTTGCCTTAGTATAATTCGACATATTTACCTCGTCCGGCCTGCTTTAACATAGCAGTCGATCTTTTGAATAGAAATAGCAGCACCTTCAACCATCGTTTCTACGCCTAATTGAAGTACGTTACCTGTTCCGCTGGCTTGAATTGATTTATTGTCAAACACAGCACCTGCTGTATAGTAGCTTACGCCATACTCAGCAATCCCATATTCTGAAATGGCTGTATCACCTAATGAATAGTTTCTTGAATAGAAAGTATTGCTATAGTCAAAGCCATATTTGATAGCTACATCTGCTCCATTACCACCAACGAAAGTAATGTTAACTTTCTTAAGGATCTTCAGTGCAGTAGGACTACCAAAATCAAAATAGTTCGTATAATATTTTACACGATATGGGGTAGTGTTGTCAAGATATCCATCGTATTTTCCGATAAATAATTCATGTCCTAGCAACAATTCTTTGCTTCGGGTGTAGCAGAATGCTTTAGGAGAGTACGAAGGCCATATCGTTGTTCTGGCTGAACCGTTTTGAAGCGCTGTCCGCATGTCAAAACAGTAAACCTTATTACTTACAGGTAAAGACAACAGATAGAAAGCATACTTATCTGAATAGACAGCTTTGATGTTGTCCAGATTCTCAGTAGACAAGTCATCAACCAAGTCATCAGTGATGTTCAGGCTGATCTCACGCATCGGAGCAGACTTCTCTTGGATTGTTCGCATCAGAGCACGTACACCTGTATCCGACAAGAAGATGATGTCCCCGCCAGTGACTGCAACAGAATCCCTAGAAGTACAGCCAATACCACTAATAGCGTCATACAAGGACATCGTAGAAGGATCACGAGCACCTTGATAGATCAAAGTCTGACGACGACCAAAGATAATCAGGAAGCCGTTATGGGCTGCCAAAGCCATGATCTCATCTGCACCATTAGGCCAGATTTGTGCTACATCTAAAGTACCTGCAGTACCTGTAGTCAGTACGTGGCCTGCTTTTAGATCAGAGAATTGAACAGTATTTTTGTCTACTGAAGTATTAGCACTCCATGTACGACCATAGGCACTGATGACACAGTTAGCATTCTGAACAGTACCTAAGTAGCCTGTCTTCTCCGAGATACGACGATACGTAGTACTACTTACAGCAGGATCAAACACCAGAGGATCGTGACCTACTTGATACAGATACAAGCAGCCATTCAAAGCAGCCATCTGCCAGTTATTAGCATTGATGGTAGGAGCTACGCCGCCACCGCCATAAGTAAGCTCCGTTAATGTAGATCCAGAGAGCTTAAAAAGTTTGTTTGAACCAGCAGCAACAATATAGCTATTGCCACTATTGTCAATAAGTTCACCAATAGCTTGAACATTTCCTGTCAAAGCTCCAATAGAAGAATGCTTAGGTGTCCAGCCTTGACGGGAACCAATACGACCAAACTTGTCGATAATACAGTTATCAGCAACAGTCGCGTAACCATTATCAAGACCCACGGATGAGTCCTGACGGTTAAGGCCCATGAAGCCCGGAGCTTGAATTGTAGTGGTTAGTAACTGTTCTGCCATATTAATTTGCTACCCAAACTGTCTCTTCCAAATAGTGATTGCGCTCAATAGCTACAGCATCTGCAAGAGCTAAACGGTACATCTGGTATGCCTCAGAGGACAGATTACCAGAGTCTTCACCGCGCTCAGCAATAGCTTTCGAGTAAGCCAGCATAGACACTAAATGAGAAGGAACTAAAATACGATCATTGTCTGCGCTTAAGTCAGCTTGTGGGATGACCAAGTTAAAGCGAAGATCATAGACACCATCAGGAATAGGATACACATCAACCTGAGTATCACCATTCTCGTCTACACCGTTAAAATTATAGTACTCAGGTGCATTCTTCTGAATGTCTGTGATAACGAACTGACGGTTCATCCACGTGGTAGGAGCATACCGCATTTCCCAGTCTTTAGTGTCGTTATACACATCAATGACTCGGAAACGAGTACGAGAACCTACCAGCACATAGTTAAAAATATCCGCTGTTGTAGTAGCAGTAAGTGTGTCGGATAAAGCATTCCAGTCATAAGCATCTTCAACCTCACGCTTAGCATCGTTGATTAAGACACCAATCATACGAGAATAATCAGTGTCTCCAACAGAAGTGACTACAGGCTCCCGCAGACGCTTCAGAACATCGTTTACAAGATTTAAATAAGTGGACATTCTCAGACGCCTTCTTTCTTGAACAATTCAAAAGTACAAATAGTGCTAAAAGAGCTTCCTGCTTCGTCTTGCATAACGATAGTGTCTCCTTCTTCTAAGACAACATAAGCTCCGCCGTCCTGTCTTGCATAAGAGCCTGCTGCAATAGTTCCATTATGCACGTAGATGTTGGTAGCAGCACTAGAATCACGCCAATACACAGAAATACTCTTAGTAGAACCTGAGTTATTAAACAAATACATCAGATTCCACTTAGCATAGTACCCAGTAGGAACTGTATAAACAGTAACAGCAGTTCCCGATGAAAGGTTTAAACCGATAGAGATAGGACGAGAAACTGCTGCCATAGTTATTTAGCTTTCTTCTTTTTAGACTTACTCTTACCAGCACTAGCGTTGGCTTCGCTGAGAGCGATAGCGATGGCCTGCTTACGATCAGTAACAACAGGACCACCCTTACCGCTATGAAGAGTCCCTTCTTTGAACTCTTTCATAACTTTCTCTTCCTCAGACGCAGGTTTGCTGGTCTTCTTTTTAGTTGCCATGATAGGCTCCTTATTTAAATATGGTTACCATCAGGATCAAAAGGATCAAGCAGAGGCTCAAAGAACAGAACAACTGCTTTACGCCATCCATTGGAATCCCTGTTATGTCTCTTCAAACGTGCTGTCACCGTTGTCTCTTGTGGAAACTCTAGCAACAGCAGAGTCACTACAAACCAGTTGACCAACACATCCAAGACATAACCAATGAACAGCACCGGGTAGCCAAAGCGTAAAGCCCATGGAGATAGCTTACCTGCATCACGAACTCTTTTGAGATTCATGACAGCAAGGTAAAACACCCACAGGCCGTAGCAGGCCAGCACAGCCCAGAGCAGGTAGGCAGCGAGGATCAGTGCTGTGGTCATGGATGTGCTGCCTTGTATGCGTCGAACTCAGCTTTCAACTCTTGGATAGCTGCTGTGAGAGTAGCCACCAAGAAGCTGGTGTCGATGCCTTGATACTTAGGGTTACCGTCAGCATCCACAGCGTCCTTCTCACCAGTTACAGCCTGCGGACAAACTTCAGCAAGTTCGTGAGCAATGAAGCCTTCACCATCCGAGCCGTCTGCTTTCCACTTGTACGTCACAGGCTTGAGCGCGGCGACCTTTGCCAGCGCACCTGTCATTGGTGCAATGTTTTCTTTTAGTCGATAGTCAGAGGATGTTGCGTAAGAAGTGGCGGTAGATGTTGAACTAATTGACCCAACTACAGTATTGCTACTGTTAAAAAACACTCCGGGATAATATGTGATGTTTGATCCGGGTTTATACTGGATTCCATCAGTTTGGCCTGAAGCCAAAACCATAGAAATACGCCCAGTAGCACCACCAATTTGGCTAGTAGTCCCCACCAGCAAGTTACCGCTGGAGTCGATGCGGGCGCGTTCGGTCGCGCCTCCAGTTGCAAAGCAAAGAGCGTTCTCTGAGCGAAGCGCAGATGCACCAGCAGTTCCGGAAGTAATTATGTCGCCAGCGTTACCAATATAGAAAGTCGAGGGTCCCTGAGTAAACCTGAACCATCCGCTGGAGTCGATGCGGGCGCGTTCGGTGTTGTTTGTGCTGAAACGAACAAAAGTGCTTCCAATTGACGCTAGCTCCAGACCGCTTGTGGTGGCATATAGATAACCAGTGTTTGCGCCCGCACTGCCAAAAGACAGAATCGCATCTGTAGAGCCATTAATTGTGACGTTCCCGCGATTCGCAGCAGCAACTAACGGCGAACTCGTACCAATCCCCAGCCCTGTGCTGGTCAGGCGCATTTGTTCGGAGCCGCCAGAAAGCCACATGAAGCTGCGCTGTGCGCTTGTGCTGTTCTGGTCGAAGGCGTCAAACTGAACGCCGTTTGCGGTTAACTGAAAAGCGCCAACACGGTTAAAGCTGCCGTTTTCAATTCTTAGGTTGGCGGCAGATGTTGAAGATGTGTCGGCAGTCAGCGTTGTTCCGTTGTACGTCAGCGCAGACCCAGTGGTCAGAACTTTGGAGCCGTTGAGGTAGGCCACACCGTTTGCACTACCGTTGGGCAGTGCCAGCGAAGAAGGATTGGTACCCAATTCGACAACAGTACCAGAGGCATTCTCAGTGAATAAACGCTTGTCAGTAACGTTAACAGCTAACTCACCTTGCAGCAACTGAGCAGCGGTAGGTACAGAGCTAGCTGTAGAGCTATTTTTAGTAATAATCGTTGCCATTTAAAATGTTCCCCCGTCAATCGTGGAGTTTGTATAAAGACCATTTGTAACAGTCGCTGCATTACCGCTAATAGATCCTACGATAGTGCTAGAGAATGTTTTAGTACCTGCAATCGTCTGATCGCCTGTTAATCTCACAGAAGTAGACAACACATTTGCTGCTTCAGTTGCGCTGTTGGCTGCTGAAGTAGCGCTAGAGGCTGCAGCAGACGCACTAGAAGCTGCGTTAGACGCGCTGGTAGAGGCTGAAGAAGCTAACGAAGCTGCTGCGCTAGCAGAACTTGCCGCATTCGTGGCCGATGTGTTAGCGGCGCTGGCTGAACTAGCTGCATTAGACGCTTGAGTAGATGCACTTGAAGCACTAGAGGCTGCTACAGAAGCGCTAGATGCAGCGTCATTAGCATACCCTTGAGCAGTACTGGCATGTCCTGCCGCAGTGGTTGCACTAGCTGCCGCTGAAGTAGCACTATTAGAAGCGTTACCTGCAGAAGAACTGGCATTACTTGCAGAGTTACTTGCACTTGTAGCTGAAGTAGCCGCTGCACTGGCCGAAGCCGCTGCATTAGAAGCTTCAGAAGACGCTGTTGCTGCACTTACAGAGGCTGCGCTGGCGCTGTTAGAAGCACTTGTAGCATGTCCTGAAGCAGTTGATGCACTGTTAGAAGCTGCTGTAGCGCTGTTAGCTGCGGACGTTGCAGAACTTGCTGCGTTGGTTGCCTGAGTAGCTGCAGAAGAAGCGCTACCAGCCGCTGCAGTTGCTGAAGCAGAAGCCTCAGAAGCTTTCGTAGTGGCTGTTGAAGCGCTTGTAGCCGCATTAGAAGCTTGTGTGGAAGCGCTAGAAGCACTCGAAGCAGCTTCAGAAGCACTTGATGCCGCTGCAGTTGCTGAATTACTAGAGTTGGTAGCAGAGGTAGCTGCTGAAGATGCACTAGAAGCAGCAGCATTGGCACTTGCAGCAGCTTCGTTAGCTTTCTGCACTGCGATAACTGCTTGACTAGCTGCATCATTCGTGGCATCCCCCGGACCACCGGGACCGCGATAAATGCTCATTTATACTCCAGAAAAGAGTTTAGCTGTTACGCTATCAGGTTGCGTATATCCGCTGCTGTACCATTCCTGTAACGGAGTAGCAACATCTCGCGGTGTAGAAGGAAGATAAGTGTTATAGTATTGCTGTACTTGCTGGTAATACTCAGGAGAATATGCAGGCATCGTATCAGCAGGTTTATAAACAGGTATAGGTGCTACTTGAGTCTGAGGAACTTGAGAAGCTGCTCCGATGACTGCTGCTTTACCGAGAGTATTTAGAATAGAGGTATTCTCTTTCAAGTAATTGCTGAACTGATCCCACATTCCTTGTGTAGGTGCTGTTCCTGCAGCTAACGAAGCCTGTTGCGCCAATGAAGCTGCTTCTAAAGGATCGACACCAGATGCAATCAAATTCTGTTCAATAGCTAAAGGATTATTACCTGTTTGCTGAGCTAACTGAGTAGCGTCTGCAGCATTAAAAGCAGCGTCAGAGATATCTTGAGTAAATAAACCAGTGTTAGCAGAAAGATTACCTAACTGCTGAGTCATTTGCGTGGCATCTAAACCCGCTGTAGCCATTGAAGCAGCTAAGCCAGCGGCCCCTGACGAAACACCTGCTGCTCCTAAGACATCAGCAATCTGAGCAGCTTCTAAGCCTTGGCTAGCTAACTGTGCAGCATCTGCGGCAATAAAGGCTGCATCAGCGGAGGAGAGAGCACCTGCAGCGCTGCCAGCACTTAAAAGACCTCCAACATAGTCCCCTACCACAAAAGGAGCAACTGCTTTAACAACAGGAACAATACCTCCACCGTTAGGGTCTAATCCTAAGACATCATCAGCAATATCGCCTACAACAGGAATATCATTGATAAGACCTACTCCAGCGTCTACAATGTCACTAACTACTCCACCCATGATTTATCTCTTTTCCATATTTCTTTAGGGTTTCCGTACTTGTCTGTTATGTCTCTTATTTTATAAAATCCATAGCGACTAATAAAAGACATCGAAGGAGTGTTTGACTCCGAATCTCTAAGAACATACAGATCAATCCGTAAGAGATCCATAAGTTCTTTCCATGCTTTATCCATGTTCTTTAATACTTTTAAAGAAAACTTGGATACATCACAATGAACCCATACAACATTAGCGTGTGTCTCTAAAGTAACCTGATATTCTTTTCTATTGATAACAGGTACTTTCATAGTCACTCACTTTGTTGTTTCTTAGGTCGACCCATAGGTTTCTTTTCAAGCTGTTCTACTACTTCTTCAACAATCTCAAGATACTCTGGATGAGTACGCATTGTCTTGATATCGTGTTCGTTACTGAACTCAAAGACATTACCAGACTGTTTACATTTAAACTTAACTTTCATGTATTCTCCTTTCAAGGTACACTTGTTAGTATAACTTGAAAGAAGAGCCCCGTAGGGCCCTCCTTAGTTACACTTAGGCCGGAACAGCCAGAGCAACAGCAGAACCGTCACGCAGTTCGTCAGCACCGAACAGAACGTCAGCGGTGAACAGGGTACCGAGGTATTCCTGCTTGTACTGGGTCTGGGTACGCACGCCCATTTGCTCAACCAGAACAGCGAAGTCCTTATGAGCCAGCAAGCAGATGCGGTCACCGTCGGTAGCAGCGTCGGCGTTGGTCGTAACGAACACGGGAATGCCGTACACATTGCCGATTTCACCGTTGCGGATGGTGTTGGAAGCGCCAGACTCACCAACGAAGGCTTGCTCGGTGAAACGAGCGATACCCATCAGGGTGTTACGGGTGCTCGGAGGAACGATCAGGAAACGGCCGTCCATGGGCACATCATTGTCGTCCAGACGCTGGATCGAGCGGCGGATAGCAGCATCGGTCAGAGCACCGGCGGTACCAGTGTAGGCGGTCGTGCCGTCAGCACCAGAGTAAGCGCCAGTGTAAGCAGCAGTGCCGTCACCACCGTTAGCCTTACGGCCCAGCTGGATCAGGGTGCTGTCAACTTTCTTAGCCAGAGCGTAACCAGCGTCGTCGGTGTAGAACTGACGCAGCGAAGCCAGAGCTTGAGCTTCAACGATGTCTTCGATCAGACGGCTGTATTCCCAGTGCTGGTTGATGCTCACGGTCTTCTCAGACTCGGTAGCAGCGATCAGGGTCACTTGAGAGTTAGCAGCCTTGGCCGAAGCGTCGCCACGGGTAGGAGCCGGAATGTGAACGGTGTCACCTTTCTTACCCTTGAAGTTCATCTTCTTGATGAGGTTAGCAGCAACAAGGTTCTTCTTGTAAGCTGCGATAATTTCGTCACTCCAAACTTCAGGAATGAAGGTTGCTGCGGTAGTGACGGTAACGTGATTGGAACCTAAAGCCATTTGTAAATCTCCTAAATTTGATTAAATTTGAATATTATTTTACTCGACCCTCAGCGTATGCTGCCATAATTTCATCTTGTAAGGCATCATAACGTGCGGGATCAGTCATACGTAGCCGGATAAGGTCGGCACGACGATATACTTTCTTAGAAGACTCACCAGTGCCAGACACATCTACTGCAACAGCTTTTAGATTCTGTTTGCGAACCTGTTGGCCTACATCAGCAGTTTCTTTAGCCTTAGCAGTGCGGATCTGTTTGAAAGTAGTCAGAAGCTCATCAGCAGCGTTGAAGTCATACTGAGCGTCAGCCATTGCATACATATTCAAACGAATAGGTGATGCCTTGACCCACTCAATAAACTCACCATCTTGAACCACCTCAGCAAAGTCAGGATGCTTCTTTTGGAGCATTTGTTGCGTCTGCATCTGTTTAAATTGCAGAGTAGCTTGTCTTGCTGCGACGACATCGGGATGTTCTGCTACAGCTTTCTGAACTGCAGTCTTGGGATCTTCGAAGAAATCAATCTCTTGTGTTTCTTGTTTCGGAGGCGTATTTTGTTTGTTACCCGAGAGTTGTTGCTTCAACAATTCGTCAGCTAAACGTCGAACTTCGCCTACTTCCTGAGCTTGTTTACCGATCAGCTTTTCAGCCTCTTGGTGCATCTTAACAATGTCCTCCAGCGATTTACCCTTATATTTTTCAGGGATCACTGGTTTATTGTCTTCCACCTCAGTTGTAGTTTCTTGTTGTTGTGCTTGTTCAACAGCGTCTAACTCACTCAGTTGAGTCAGTTCATCAGTATTTTCAATTAAAGCCATACCTACCTTCTCCTGCTCGTTATTAGCGAGTTCTAGGAGCCTTTATTAATAGATTCAGAGTTGTTCCTGTCTTAGGAGTTCTGTTTCTGTTCAATTTTGAGCTTTTCAGCCCTTACACGTGTCCACCTGTCATAAGCATCCGGAAAAGCCCCTGTGAAGCCTTCCAACTTAATCGTAGGTGCAGACACAGCCTTGACAGCATCCTTACCACAAATCGGACAACTAATAGTCCGAACGCTGTCTTCTCTTAACGCTTCAGTTACATGTCCTTCATCGCAGAGGAAATCACTCATTATCTTCATTGAGCAACTCCTCATAGACTTTTTCACACGCTTCTTTGCGCTTTAAAATCAAATCCAATATGTCAAGTTGACCTTTGCGGAAAAATAAATCTTGTGTGTCCGTAGTCAATGTAACATCATTGATATTTGCTTTTAACTTGCTGAAGTCCTCTAAGAGGTCTTTCCACCCCTTAGAAGCCATCATATCAAAATGATTTTCGTAATACTCTTGAAGTTCTTTATCCATCAGGAGAACTCCTTTCTATACGTTTGTTATTGTTTTGTCTGTCGTGAAGCCATTTGCATCATTGCAATACGCTCGTTACTGTCAATATCCTTCTCTTTGAGCATCACTTCAGCTAACTTGACCCTACGTTCAAAGTCAGCACCCTCGTTATTCTCATTAAGATTGTTTGACAGAGCAGCAATCGTCTTAGCTTGTGCAACTTGCGGTGCAATCTGAGCTTCAACCATCGTCTTTTGTGCTTCCGCAGCAGATTTCTGAGCTTTAGCCTGCAGATCCTGAATCTGAGCCTGCAACAGAGCCATTTGAGCTTGTTGTTGCATCATCTGAGCTTGCTGAGCTTCCGGATTCGGCTGAGACATCTGCTCAAGTGTCTGGATAAGCTCACCACGGTTGCTCAGAGAGCTGTTTTGCAGGATACCCTTTAGGATCAGAGGCAAGACAGGCGTATTCGGCCCTAAAGTCTGTAGTAAACCGATCAGCTGTTGCTGTTCAAACTCACGAGCAAGGATACCCAGAGTAGCTGTAGGAATGAAATTCATGTCTACAGTAGGATAACGCTCAGAGTCGAACTGCATATACCGATAAGCAGCTTTGTAGATGAACGGAACCATGAAATCTTCTTGGAAATTAGTCAAGGTACGCTTGTACTTTTTGATAATTCCTGCCATCGCCATAGACATACCACCTGCGGTAGCGTCACGAGGCACATTTGAAGGCATCCCTGCGCTGTCTACAGTGCCAGTAGCCTGCAGAAGCATACGTTCAAAGTTCTGAGCAGTAGCTGCGGCATTGCCATCAGTCTGACCGAACTTAAACGGGGTAAGAATTTCACTTGGATTGCCGTTTGTAAGGATTGCTTTACCGGGGCGGATCTCAAACTTAGCACCACGAGGCAGTCTCGTAGCGTCCATAGCAATCATCGGAGCAGTCGTCAATGCCAGAGAGTCTAAATGAGCACGTAACTGTGCATCAATAGCTTTCTGCATGTTGTAAGCCTTCTCTACCGTACCCCGACCCCAGAAACGACCGGGAACAGTGTCATCCTGATAAGCAATAACAGGACGATCCTTCATCATGTAAGGGTTTTCTTCGGCTTTTAACAGAACAGAATCGTTAGCAATAACGATAATAGCCTCTACCAGATTGCAATAATCTTCAGCTTCGGAGCCTTCAGGGAACAATTCTTCGTATTTATCTTCATCATTTTCGAGAAGATACTCACGAGGAACCAAACCATAGTAGGTTACCAGCTTAACTTTGTCATCTTGGTACGTCTTAAGCTCTTGAGTAGGCTCTAAATCGGTATCGTCGTAGGTAGAACCAATGTCAACCTTCTTGTAAATACCTTTTTCGATGCCTTCAACGACCTTGTGAATCGAGACATACTTCTCAATAGCCACGCCTAAAGCATCTTCAATCGAGTCAGCGTTAGGATCAATCAAGAAATTCTTAGGATTGACAGGCTTAATCTTGACAGCGGTACGTTCTTTCTCTTCTACGCCAATAGCTGCAGTACCTGCAACACCCGGAATAGCCTGAGTAGCTGGAATATATTCTTTCTCAGCTTTGACAATGATCTCGCCGATACCAGTACCGTAGATTTCAGCCATCAGTTCAATCTGATCGACAGATTTCTTGATCTTGTCTTTCTTGAAATCTTCCATCAACTGAGCACGTAAGGCTTCAACATCAAGAGGAGTACCATTTACATCACGGATATCGTCTTCAATGTCAAAGAACTCACCTTGACCGAAAATAGCTTCCATGATCTCAGCGTGTCGAGTCTCCACTGCCTGCTGAGTAGCAGGAGAGATAATGCGACTACGCTCAGAATCTCGGGTCTTGTCCTGCGGGTCCCAAATACCACGGAAGATGCGCTCATACTCAAGCCACAAATCCATGTAGTTAGCATCCCGATGGTCACGCCAGCGAGTAATATGATCGACCACAAAGGCTGTAAGCTCTTTCTCAGCTTCTGTAGGCTCTTCGTAGTCTGGTTCTTTATAGTCTTCAGCCATAGTTACCATTTAACCTTATCGGCCCAGTAAGCAGCACTCATCTTGCCTTTAGCAATATTCTTTGCATGACGAGCTTTAAAGCTTTCCCGGCGTTTACGTTCAGCTTCTGTTTTATCCTCAGCTTCGGGAGAACCAGAAACACCTTGTTGACCAAAACGAATAGTCTTGATTTGATCGCCATCCTTAGCAACAACTACATGACTCTTGGTAGGATGATTCGGAGTACGTTTAGGCTTGTTATAGCCATCAACTCCTGCCTTCTCAAGTCGAGGATCTTTCTTTTTTGTAGCCATAGTTAATATCCTGAAATTGGATCAAGAATCTCGTATTCGTCTTCTTCGTAATCCTGTTGATAAGATGTGACAGCTAATTGATCGACATAAGACAAAGCATCAACCAAGTCATCATGTACTCCTGATGTAGGGAACATAACTAGCTGGTCTTGAAACTCTTCCCAGTCTTCGTCTTCGTTGAAGCTGATACGACCATGCTCAAGACGCCCTTGAAGGCTCCAGACAACACGATCTGTTTTCTTCTTGTTACCGTGGGTCAGGTCTTGAATATGCGCATAGATATTGTTCTTACGCATCAGATCGTTCAGATATGGTAGAACAGCATTCTTCAGTGCTCCTCGTTCAATGCCTACGGCAATAGGCTCATAGTCACGAATAGCAATAAGGATCTTTGCAGCAGTCTCTCGGATGTCCCAACGACCATGTTCAATCTTAGCAATCCACCAGTTACCGTTGTCTTCAATCTTGGCAATGGCAATAGCAGATTCGTCTAATCGTTTCTTGGAAGCACCTGCATTCTTGGCAACTTCTTCAAAGCCTGCCAAGTCGATAGCTACCACGTAACTACCATACTGAGGCTCTTTAGCAGTCTTGAACCATTCAGGTTTAAAGACATCAGCACCAGAGGTATCGAAGCTAGACAAGTATTCCTGCTTGAAAGCAAAGGAGCTTAGAGTGCGCTTAGCAGCCTCAATTTCCTTCGGATCAATCGTCTCATTATCTGCCGTGGTTTTGTGCCAACTCTTCCATTCGTGATCTTCACCACTTTGTCCAAGCTTAAAAGTATCATAAAACCAGTTACGACCACTAGGGGTAGAAATAAAGAGCGCACGGCCTTTCTTATCTGATAGAGCAGCACGTAAGATTTTCTCCCATACATCCTGCTTAATGAACGCACATTCGTCCAAAACAAGATAAGTAAGAGAGACACCACGAAGACTATCAGGGTTATCAGCGCCACGTACAAGGATCTTCCTCCCATTGATGAGGGTAATCTCTAAGTTATTCACATGGGAAGACTTGATAACAGGCCTTCCTAAGTCGTGTAACAAGTCCCAAATGATTGACCGGGCTTGGCCTAGGGTAGGCGCTACGTACATGACGCTAGAGCCTTCAGGACAGTTTAAAGCCTCAATAAGCAACGTGACAGCAGATAGTCTAGATTTACCACATCGACGACCAGCAGCAACTACTTTAAAGCGTGTAGTATCTTTAAACACCTCCTGCTGCCATTTGAGTAATGCAAAGTTAAGTTCACTCATGGTCGTCTACGTCCTCAGACTGTACGTCCTTAATCTGAACATCAGACACATCGTATACCTGTTCCACAGTGTCTACGCTAGGAGAGTTTAGTCCTGTTATGTTGATACTGATCTGCGGCGTACCTCCAACAGACTTTGTAGTATCAAAAGCGGAGGCAGGAACAATACGATCTAACACAAGTTTCATAGCAGCCATCTGACCGGGATGTCCATCAGACAGAGCTACCTCATATACTTTCTCTAAGACTTTAGCAGACTTAGGAGAAGCAAGCATGCGCATACGATATTCATCCATAATGGCTTTATCACCTTTTGGACGCCCTACGCTTCGTTTCTCTTTAATCTCTGTTATAGCAGTCTTAGGAGGTCTGCCTCTCTTGTTTCCTGACGGTTTAGTCATAGTTATCTTTATCCTTAGTAAGGAGATACACTAATGTGTAATTTACTTTATAAGTAGCAGGATCTTAGATGAATATATTAATTATATGTTTCATTTAAGATCCCTCTATGAGGTGTGCACATTATAGTGCTTGTGTCTGTAACTAGGAAGTGGGCCAGTCTTCCTAGGTACTAAGATGTTTCATCTTGAGTCCTGCACAGTTAAGTCATTAATTTAACTGTACAATTATTATACCACAAAAGCCCTTTACATTGCAAGAGTAACTATCTACTTGACATCTTTTAAGGCATCTAAGTAGTCTGCAATCTTCCTGTGCTCTTCTGCAGTACCATCATTTTTAATACGATTAGCTCTCCAAGATACAATAATTACATTACCTTTTACATAGCCTTTAGAACTATCAATCCTATCAAAAGATACAGAAGCTTCACTACGATACTCCGCAAAGTAATCCAACTCAATACCTAACATAGGACAATGAGTAGGCCATTCTAGATCAGAGAACTCTAAAGACCACTCATAGCCTGTACGAATAGCATTGTACTTCTTAGCTCTCCATTTCTCTCTTTTTACCTTGTAAAGATAAGCATCATCTTGAATACTTCTAGGCTTGTCTCCCCACTTTTTCCTATATGCTTCATCCTTTTCTTCCTGCTTAGGGTTTTTGCTATATTCATCCTTCCATGTAGGAATATACTTATCAATGATTTGTTTAATACGCTGACGGCTTACGTTGTATTTATCCGCTATGGCTGGCATTTTATATCCAGACAATCCCATTTGTTTAATTGTTTCAATCTCATCTTCCCAATATACTGTACTCTTGAACATACAGGCTCCTTTCTTGTGTTTTACATCTTTACAAAGAAGCTATTAGTGTACACGAAATTGATCTTTTTGTCAAGTACCTTGATTGCGTTTTTTTTTACTTTAAAGGTACCTTTATAGTTCCCCTTTCAGGGTGTACGGATTCCTCCAGAGGAACTTTTAAGAATTCCTTTACAGATCAATCACTTATTCTTAGCTCTTGTCAAGTCCTTTTTAGGTCTATTTTTACTTTTTTGTGTGCTTTAGAGGCTCCTGCAAAAGTAAAACATCAAAGCCAACCCCTCCCCCCATGTGTTTCTATACAGTTCTGCACCTATACAGTGCATGCTACAATGTACTAACTAGTTAGTTCCACGTGAAACACTAATGACTGACTGGTCAGTAACTAAGTAGGATACTATGCATACATATGATAAGTACACTTACGATTACCAGGTAGATCGTTAGCGCATCTGCTTAGGAACTTCAAAGGTAAAGCATGAGGGACGTTGTAGGTGCCTATACAGTCAACCTATACAGCCTATCTATACAGACAATCTGAACTTAGAGATGAGGGACTATGCAGATGGACTGTTACACATTGTTACAAAATAATCGTTGACAAACCACTTGACAAGGCGCACAATGGCTTTGCCTTCGGGCACCAACGAAACACACAGACAAGGAATACATCATGATCCGCAAGACAGTCGTCCATAGCCAAGGCATCTACCAGGTAGAATTCAACCACCAGGTCAACGCCTACCGTCCGTACAGTGTGGTAAACACCATCACAGGCAAGACAGAGTTCTGCTACAAATCTCTGGATGTCTGTCTTGATTACATCAGCGACAACAGCAAATAAGGAGCCGCATCATGCACACAGTCACTAAAGAAACAATCAAGGCGCTGGGTAAGCGTGCCGCCTTTATCGCTCTGGATCAGAAGGACGAATTCGGTAGCGTCAAAGCCACCATCGCGGCTTACCGTGAGAATCTGTCCGATACGCTGGATGAGGAAGGTCTGCTGGCTTGGGAATGGCTGGCACTGGACGCATACGATCGTTACATCGAAGAACAGAAAGGAAACTAATCATGTGGAAGGATTACCTCACCGCTATCGTCATTGGACTGGCCTTGACTATCTTGGCTTTGCATTACTTTGACGTCCTGTTCTATTGAGTCACTTAGGTGACAGCGTAGACTGTAGCGGTCTGGTTAGACTGCTATGGCCTGCACTGTGCAGGGTAGCGTGCCACGGCTGACTGTGGCGACCTCAGGAGCAATCCAATCATGGCTATCGTTCAAACAATCAATGTCTATCAATTCCGCGATGCTTTTCGAGCCTGCGGCCGTAATGACCAGTTCTCATATAAGGGCTTGGAATGTCTGTTTGACTTTCTCGAACAGTACAGCGAAGACATTAGCGAGCCCTGGGAGCTTGACGTCATAGCCTTGTGCTGTGACTATTATGAGGACACCGCCGAAGATATCGCCAACAACTACAGCATTGACATTGAAGGAATGGACGAGGACGAGGTTGTCGATACTGTCCGCGAATACTTGGAAGACAACACCATCATAGTTGGTGAACATTCTGACAATGTGTTTGTCTATCAGGTCTTTTGAGGAGCCTCTATCATGTATCAAGTCCAATTCATCTCCAGTGGTATTGTGGCTTTCAGCAGTCACGATAGAGGCCTTTGCACATACTTCATCGAGTGCAACAACTATGCGCCTGATATTCCTGAGGTTGACCCTGATACGGGTGAATGCACTGGTGAATGGCTAAAGGGTGATTGTCTGAATCTGTTTACACTCAAGAAGGTAAAGAAAGCATGAAAGATCACCAACTATGGATTGATACGCTCAATCTGAACATCCAGGCAGGAAAGACCCTGCAAGAGGCTCTGTTGTGCGCTGATGCGCTATCACGCTGGCCGTTCAAGTATGTCAACGGTAAACAAACAGAGGAATCCAAGACGCTAGAGGCACAGCCACAGCCTAGACCTCTGTCTGCCTATGCTCAAGTCATGTCTGATCCTGATACATTGGAGGCACCGCTGTGAAAGCAACTGTATACACCATTGAAGATGACTACTTAGGTATTCTATTGACTATCGAAGGTGAAGTTATAACCTTTGCAGATGAGGATTGTCC